>VTLG01010512.1_pt1 | contig 27819 bp, 17 predicted proteins | sample 4694571 | NCBI WGS metagenome assembly VTLG01 (sample SAMN12604809, study PRJNA352737) | marine metagenome | biome: ENVO:00000447; feature: ENVO:00000209|ENVO:00000569|ENVO:01000036; material: ENVO:00002151; isolation source: viral sequences binned using virsorter ...
TTAGAACCATCATAGAAAAGCTCTACTTCACCATTCTCAACGGCAACGATCATATCTTCATCGCCAGCTGGATTCAGTATATCTACTCTACTAGATTTTATTTTTAAATTACCTGTACCAGATTCATTTATATATGAGTGAGATCCATCATGGTAGATTTCAAGATCTGCACTATTACCAGCTGTAAACTTACAGTTATCTTTAGCAACAAAGTCATCATTATGGTTCTCTAAATCACCATAAACTCTGACTCCTCCGCTTTGGGTTTCAAACTTCTTAACGTTATCATAAAAGAGTTCTACGGCTCCATCATCATTGAAGTTAGCAAAGTTCTCTGATCCATCATGATCTGTAAGTCTTATAGTTGTACCACGAATTCTTAGTTCTCCTGTACCAGCATCTTCAATATATGAATTAGATCCATCATGATAAATTTGTAGATCATCCCCGTCTCCAAAGGTAGCTTTTACACTATCTTTCCATCTCATTAGATCTGATGATTCATCAAATAGGATATCTTTCCCAGCATTAGTTTGATTATTTAGCCAGAAGTCACCGTGAATTTCTACTCCATCAGAATATGTTTGTAATTTCGTAGTACCGTTATATGCTAAGTATACAGCTCCATTTCCATCTGCAGATATCATCATTTCAGATGCATCTTCATTCCTAAGTCGGAAAGAAGCGGTTTGTATTCTTAAGTCTCCAGTACCAGCTTCTTTAAGAACAGAGTGAGATCCATCATGATATATTTCTAAATCATTACCAGTACCAAACCTGATCTTCTCATTGTCTAATAAGTCGACAGGGGTCTTTAAACCCCTATCATCAATTTTTGTTAACGCCATTTATGCTGCCTCCAGTGCTGCGACTTTAGTTTCCAAGGTTTCGATTTTAGTAATAGCTTCTTGTAAAGCAGCTGTTAATAATGGTACGAATTTTGAGTGATCTATACTTTGATACTTAGGTGTTCCATCAGATTCAACTGCGTCTTTTTCACCGAAAATAGCATTAGGAAGAATAGATGATACTTCATGTGCAAAGAAACCATCAACAGTTACATCAGGATCTTTTTTAAAGTTAAACCTATAAGGTTTTAAAGTTTTTAATCTAGTAATACCATCAGATATTGCTACTTCGTTTTCTTTTAATCTGTAGTCAGATTCAGTATTATAAGCAGTAGCAGATGTACCAATCGTTATATTTCCTTCTTCAGTATCGTCATTACCTCTGAAGGAAATCATCTTTCCGCTATATCCAGAAAGACCTCCTCTTGCATGACGCATTTGGATTCCGTCGTTATCACCTGTATCTGATTTATCGAATTTTGCAACAGTACCAGCTCTTGTAGCTAGTAAATAACCAGTAACAGAGGCTCCAACACTAGTTGTTTCGAACGTTTTAGTATTATTATAGTAAAGTTCAACAGCCCCATCATTAATAAATTTAGCTGCTGCATGACCATCAAAGGTATTAATTTCAATATTATTTGAACAACCGATTTTTAAAGTACCAGTTGCATTATTAATATTACTATTAGTTCCATCATGGAAGATTTGTAGATCTTGTCCATCACCAAATTCTACTTTTCTATTATCATCGAATTGTGCATTACCAAGGGTTTTAAATCCAGTTGATGTAGTACGTATTTTTTCTGAATTATCGTGATAGAGTTCTACGCCCCCATCTTCTATAAATTTAGCTAGGGTTTCACTTGTATCATTATTCTGAATAATAAGATCATGAGCGGTTATATATAAATTACCTCCAGCTTTATCTTGAATATAACTATCTCCACCAGAATCATGGTAGATGAGTAGATCATCACTAGCTCCAAGTTTTAACTTCTTACCATCAGCAAGAGTTACATCCCCACTATTAACTACTAAGTTGCCATTATTTAAAACTTGTATACCTTCTTGAGTATAGGTAGAACCATCAGAACCGATAGTTCCTGTTTCAAATATAGCATCAGTGCTGGTAATATCATGTGGTGCGAATGCTTTGACTCCATAACCACTACTAACTCCAAAGCCAATTATACTGTTACTATTTTTCCTAAGATGAATAACATTTTCATTGACACTAGTGACTCCAAAATCTAAAGCTGCAGCTGGAGTAGTTGTATCAATACCAAGATTTCCAGTTACACTAGCACCAACTGAAACTGTCTCAAGCTTTTTAGTACCATTATGATATATCTCTACAGCTCCTGCATCTATACAATCTATATACGCTTTATCGTCAGCAGTATTTTTAAGAGATAGATTACTTCCTAATACTTTTAAATTACCTTGGCCGCTATCTTTTATGAAACTATGACTTCCATCATGGTAGATTTCTAAATCATTACCTGTACCAAATCTAATTTTATTGTTATCAGGTATATCTAAGTTATCAGCAATCTTATCTGCTGTTATTGCATTATCAGCAATCTTAGCAGTCGTAACTGCACTATTCTGTAGGATAGCTGTAGTTACTGTATTATCACTTGGTGTACCTACATTTACTGTTGATCCACAGGTGACGATAAAATAATCGCTACCAGTAGCAGGAGCGGCACTGAACAGAATAGAACTACCATCAATAGCAAATCCTTCGCCTGGTTGGCTGGTTCCAGCGTTAGGTTTCTGAACGACTCCATTGATAGAAACAATGAGTTGCTGTGCAGTTGTTGGAGCATTACTGAGTACAAATCTATAAGCTGTTCCATTAAATGTTGCACTGTTACCACCTGTTCCGCTATATGAAGATATTGTATTTATATAGAAGTTACCTACTGATTGAACTTCATCCCATGAAGAATCTGTTGCATTATATACAAGCATTTTATTAGTGCCTGTATTGAAGAATAAATCTCCAGCATCTAATGATGAGGTTGGGTTAGAACCTCCTACACGATATCTATTAGTAAAGTCTTGTATATCTTGACTTAACTGTTCTACATCAGCTTCTTTAGCTAATAACTTATGATAGTTATAAGTCTGACTAGAGCCAGTAGAACTAACCATTAAACCTAATTCACCAGTTAAAGTCTTACTTTGTAGACTAGCAGGGAATCCATTAATCGTTACATTATCACTACCATTACCAGCAGTTCTAGCAGTACTACAAACACCGCTACCATTAACTACGATCCCATCACAGTTAGATATACTAATTACAACACCAGATGCAGGTTGAGTTGAAGGGAAGTTATCTTCATCTGCTATTACTTCAAGACCACCTATGGGAGCAATTTGTGCAGCAACATAATCAACGACAGCTCCTGAAGTTGGGTAGTGAGCATCACTGTCAGATATAGTTGTCTGAACACCTTTACCATCACATATAGTATTAATCTCGGTAAGAGTTGCAGCAAGAGCAGTGCTGCCCGCCAAAATAGAAGCAGTACCTGACTGCATATCAGCAAGCGTTGAGAGTTCAGCATCAGCTATTTCTGAGGTTGTTACAGCATTAGCAGCAATATGTTCGGAACCAATAGCATTATCTGCTATTTTAGTACCATCTACAATATCAGCAGCTAAGTGTTCTCTATCAATAGATCCGTCAGCATAGTGTTCAGAGTTTATTACACTATCTTGGATGTTATCTCCATCTATACAATCATTTGATAAATGGACATGATCTATACTACCATCAACGTAGTGTTCAGAATTAACAGCATTATCTGCTATCTCAGCACTAGTTATAGCGTCTCCTATAATAACAGTAGTAGAGACTGCATTAGCTGCTAGTTCTGCAGAGGTAATTGTATTAGCTGCTATCTGTGTTGCGGTAATAGTATTGTTAGCTAATTTAGTACCAACGATTCCAGCAGAAGCATTAATGTCTTCATTTAAAATACTACCGTTTATTATATTAGCAGAGGCAACTGAATTATCTGCTAGTTCAGAAGCACCTACGGCATCAGCTGTAATAGCAGCAGCTCCTACAGCATTATCAGCTATCTTCGCAGCTGTTACTGCATCATCTGCTATATCACCTGTAACTATTGTCCCGTCTGCTATCTTAGCAGAGGTTACAGCTCCAGTAGCTATAGCTGCAGTATCTACAGCATCATTAGCTAACTCACTAGCTCCTACAGCATTAGCTGCTATTTGTGTTGCAGTGACAGTATCATTTGCAATCTGAGTACCTGTAATAGTAGCATTAGCTATATTAGTAGCTGTAATAGTAGTATTAGCTATAGTTGTTCCTGTAACTGTTCCTGTAGAACCTGATACAATTAATGTACCTGTTGCATCAGGTAAGGTGAGAGTACGATCAGCAGTAGGATCAGCAACAGTTAATGTAGTCTCATACGTATTATCTGTAGCACCTTCAAAGGTAATAACAGCATCCTCACCTAGAGTAAGGTCACCTACCATTGTACCACCAAGGTTACTTAGATATCTAGCGTTTACCTCTTGAGTAGTATATAAGTTTTGAGTAAAGTTATCATTTAAATCTTCAGACTTAATCGATGATCCAGCATAAAACGTAGCTGTAAGTGAGTCATCATCCGTTGCTCTATATATTTTGATTTTGGCTCCATTAGCTGGAGCAGTATTAAATTGTAATGTCGTAGCAGTAGGAAGGGTGAATGCCGTTGTATCGGTTGCATCGATTTGGGCTTTAATATCTGCTGACTTTAGATATGGAAATGTGAAGGCGTAGGTGGTGGTAGACCCGTTGCCTATATACGAATTCTGTGTGACAGCCATAGTTTTTTATTTAGCCATTTGTAGTAATTGTCTGGTTTCTTTTTCTTTTTTCTGTAACTTTGCAGCGCCTTCTACATCACCAGATTTCATTCTTTCATCAGTTAATTGCTGAAAAAGAATAGCATTAGGTATATGTTTAAGGTCTGGATTAGTTTTAGCTTCAGTAAGTAATCTTAATTCAGCAACCTTTTGTGCATTTCGGACGATATTATTTATTTCTTGGATAACAGGTAGTTTCTGTGTTTCAAGTCGAATACGTTCATTACCTATATCATCACCAGTAACACGATGAGCACGTAGTTTATTTAATTCCTCGTTATATCTTTTAGATTTCATTAAACGTTCAATCTGTTTAAACATCTGTTGCTCACCTATATACTTATAAATAATCTCTTTCTCATCTTTACTATACTCATAAGATCCACTAGAATCTTTTCTTAATCTACTCATACCATCCCAACCTGTAGACTCAAGCCATACTCTCCAAGGCTCTCTTGTACCACTTACTTTAAGAGGACTTACAGCATTTAGCATTCTAAGCCATGGGTTATCAATATCGTTTAATGGTTGACCTGTCCAAATATCAATCTGTTCTGGTAATAGACTTGAGAATCCAGGTAGTCTATTCATTAAATAACTTAGCATTTCACCATGAATATCTTTCTGTGAAGATGTAATAGCATTACTTAGTACACCTAATCCACCTGATAATGGTATCCAAGATCTTAATGTATTAGCACCAAATCTAGACCATGCTGTTAAGTCACCAGAAGCAGCAGCTACAAGAGGCTCAAAGCTTTGTAAAGGTGTTTCATTTAAGAACCCAGCAGAGATAGTCCACATAAGTTTAGCTTGCCAATCCTCAAGGAATGCTTGATCGATATCACTAGCATAATAAGCCATGTCACCAATTATACTAAGTACTTGGTCTACACCCATTATACCTTTATAGCTTACCCATCTACCACCAATATTAATAGTCTTAGGAATATATCCTAATTGATCTCTTTCTTTCTGCCTTATACCAGCATTATAATGACCATTACCTCTGATATTACCTGCCATAGCATATTGCCATAAGGTACCCGCTAGAAGACTACTAAAGGCTACTCTACCTGTATATTCAGCTCTTAAGTTTTGCCATAAGACTCTAGCATTAGGAGTAGTTGCCATGTCGATACCATGCTCAGCTAAAGCTGCAGCTATATCATCATCAGTTCTAGCCCATATAGTTTTAGAGTATTTATTAATACCAGGGATAGCGCTTATAGGAGTCCAAGATAAAGAATTCCTAACAGTATTACTAGCAGTCCTGGGGAACATGAATGCATGTTTAGTTATGGGATATGCTGTTGTAGCTTTATTAATCCAAGTAGCTACTCCATCATCTAAGTTTAAAGAGATTTCACCAGACAAAGCTTTCAATGCTTCATCTTGTATAATCCCTTCTTTGGTAAACATTTTTGCAGCATGTTCTTTTTCAGCAAGTATGATCTTAGTAGGGTCAGCATATCCGAATTCAGTAAAGACATCATCATATGCTCTCATACGTGCAAGCCAATGTTGTAGATGTGTTTGAGCAAAGACATCTGGAAATACCATGCCTGTCATACCATATCTTAATCCAGGTAATAAAGCTAGTTGTTTCATTAACTTAGCCATATCATACTGTATAGTCCTACCGTAGTTACCTTCCTTTTCCCATACAGGTCTCATTTCTTCTAAGATATCCCATGCTTTATCTTCTTGGAAAACAAAATCCTTACGATATGCTTTCATCATTAATTCAGGATCTTTATGTGCTTTCTTTGTCATAGTCCAAGCATCTTTCAATGCTCGTCTATTTGTTTCATACATAGCACCATTAAGATAGAATGTCCGCTTGAACCCTTCGAATGCATCAGCTGGACCCCATATACCGTGCCCTAGTACACTTGTAATAGGTCGTAGGACTATTTGCCCTGTATTACCTACAACAGCCTTCAGAGCCGATACACCGCTTAGTACGTTATTATATATAACACCCCAAGCTTGTCTAGTGAATAGGTTTAATGCTTTAGGATCTGGGCTCTTAAGTAATCCCATAGGAGTAACTTGATCAGCAGCCCATTTCATTAATTTAGCTAAACTATCTACGTTCCCATTAGTATGTGCAAATGCATCAACTAAAGGTCTTACTGCTAAAGGATTAGTTTCTGCTAACTCTTTAATCTCTTTAGTGAATCTTAGGTTCTTAGCATGGATAGCATTCTCTGCAGATCTGAATTCCTTCTGTAACGTTTCAAGAACACTATCTAGTTCTTTAGGAGGTACTTGGTCAAACCAGTTCTTATTCCTTAATTGCCAACCAGATATATACTTATTCAATGCATACTCATCTAATAAGAATTGCATCTTATCAATAATAAGATCCATTGCACGGTTCTCATCAATGACTGGTGATAATTCTTGTACAGCTTCAGCTATCGTCGAAGCTTCTCTACCTAAAGTATCCATTACTCTAGCAGAAGATTGAGCAGTAGCACGTCCTAAGTATCGATCAGTTAAATCACGTAAAGCAAATGCAGCTGCTCTAGCTTGTTCTTCATTAATATACTCAACATTAAACTTACCAAGAAGCATAGGTTGAAGAGCTTTATTATCTATAAATAAACCACGAACATCATCCATGTTCTCAGCTGCTATGATACTAGTATAAATATCCCATGCAGCAGCATTCATCTGTTTAGTAGTAAATCTAAAGCCATCTACTAAAGCATCGAATCTACCTATATCTCTAGCTTCTTCAGCTACACCCATCACAGCATCACGAGAGGTAGAACCTACCATAAGACCTTTTGATCTCATAGATTCTGTAATGATAGGTGCCGGATCTCCTTCAGATATACCAGTTTTAATAGCTGTAGTATCCGCTATGTTACGTGCTACATTACCAGGAGGTATACTCTGTCTTGCATTAGAAGAACCTTTTACTATACCAGGAGCTACATCAGGATCAAAATTAATCTCTAATTGTTCTGGATCAGTTTGTATTTTATTAATAGCTGCTATATTTTCTTCTTCTATTTGTCTGGCTTCTATTTGCCTTAGAGCATCTTCAAGGCTACCAGTAATTTCTAAAGTCTGTTCTAATGTAGCAGCTTCATCAATTAACTGTGCTCTAACCTGTTCAGATATACCAGGGTTAGCTAGTTCAGTTTGTATCTCTTGTATCTTTACTAAGGTATCAGCATCTGCTGAGTTTATAACTTGATCAGCTTTATACCGCATAGCATTCTGATCTAAAGGCTGGAACCAGTCCATCTTTTTAGACCCTTTAAGTAAAGTAATAGTACCACCCATTAAGGAACTTAAAACAGTAAGGAATGCTGAATCATACATATTCTTCCTTTTCCTTACAGGAGCACTATCTTCATCTAAAGTTATAATAGCCTCAGGTATAGGGACTGCACCTTTAGGACCAAATAATCCAGGTACAAAATCAGCTAGAGCTCTCATTAAGTTATGATCTTCCCCTACATCACTAAGTCCTATAATAGCAGCATCAGCAGCGGTAAATAAACCTGCAGCAACTAAAGCTTTTTGTATCCTTGGCATTTGAGCAGGTAAGTTTTTGACACCTGTTGCTGCTAAATTACCTCCTACAAGAGAAGGTATTACAATTGAAGCAAACTTACGTATAGCTTGATGTTGATCATTAGGTAATTTGGTTGCTTTATCCCAAGCATCATCAAGTTTAGCTGCTCCAGGTATAAGTGTACCTGCAGAATCCATAAAGAAATCAGCTAGTCCTAAACCAGGAGCTGATAAAGCTTGTATAGTATTTTCTAAATTACCTAAAGCATAATTAGAACCAGGGTAGAATCCTCCTGTTTTATTAGGATCCTTCTCTTCTTCTACTGGAGGCGTCTCTTCTTCTTCTACTGGAGGTGAGAATGATGGGGGTTTTTCCCATACATTTTTCATCCCAATATTTTCTTCTTGATTATCTTCTAAACTCATTTACTTGCCTCCTTATTAATTAGTGACGGGTCTGTCTTATTAATGTTATCGAGCCATACTTTAAGTACTTCAGGTCTGATTATTTTAAGTTGAATTTCAGGTCTTTCTTCTATAACAGAGACATAATCAACTATAGCTGAACCACTCCAAGAGTCTATATTGTTTATATTAATACCAAGCTTTACTGCTTGTTCTTTTTTAATATCATGAAGACTAGGGGTAAGTCGTTGAGAGTAATCATTTTGCTCTAACCATTCATTAGCAACAGCAGTCTCACTTTGATCAGTTAATTCTGCATACCTTTTAAGATTTTCTGGCATAATAACAGTATTTCTAGATTGAACAGCATTTGCTAAATAACCAGTTTGGTTCTTTGATAGAAGATTAGCAGGCAACCCAAATTCATCAAAATTTAAATAGTCTTCATGATGGCCATCTCTAATGACTCGCTCTACTTCTTCTGCTGTGATAACAAAGTTTCTATCTATAACCTGGTTCGTATTGTCTTTGTCTGTTTGAGTGGCTAAACCATATACATATATCTTTCTCCTCTGTCCTCCAGCAGCATCACCTCCTCTAGGTAACTGTACTTCATACATTCCTGAAGATGTATTAGCAAAATCTTTCCTTACAGCTGCTTTTGCAGTTTCGACCATTTGCTCTTCCCAGTTAGGCACTTTACCTTCATACTTAGTCTTATCTAATTTATTATATTCATGGTAGAACTGTTGTGTCATTACTTCAGTTATCTTATGAGCAGTAGGATGAGCTCTTTTATCAAGTGTTTCCATACCATTTGCGTGAGCAACAAGTTCCTCCGCCCATTTTTTTATAACCTTTATTTCACCACCACCGTTTCTCAGTGCTTGTAGATTCTTGTGATTAGTTCCATGCCTTTCTTTACCCTTGGCATCTAATAAAACCCAAAGTCTAGCAAAGTCATCAAAATCACCAGCAGCTGTAGCTCTACTTATTTCAAAATCTACTGAGGTATAATCAACTGTACCAGGTTTTAACTTAAGTAAAGAGGTTAATTTTCTATGTGGATTAGCACCTGTCTCAAGTTCACTATATGGTTTATATGTTCCTAATAATTTTACAGCTTCATCCCAGCCTTCAATTGTAGTATGATCTATATATCCCGGATCATTTTTATCTGTTAATCTAATTTCAAGCTTTGTTAAATGATCCTTCCCTTCTGCTAAGAGTTGTGCTTTCTCTTGCTCTAATTCTTCTTTTACTCTTTTATCATATAGAGCACCTATCTCTTCTCGGAGATCCGTATTAGCTTGTCCTTTGTATGTACTATCAAAAGTACCGTTAGACCATTTACCTTTAGATTTTTGGACTCCCCATGCACGAGGAGTATTCATTACGAAATCAATAAGACCCTGTCTATCTCCTTTCCAATATGGTATTTGATCCTTAGCATTTAAAAGTAAAGCCTCTTTACCATTACTGATTGGAAGTTTATAATCATTCCTATCATCTAAAGTAGCATGAGACATCCTGGCTTCAAGTGCCATCTTTCGAGAGTTTTGGTCTTTTACTGTAGCTGAATTCCTTATTTGATCAGCTATCGCCTCTATACCTTTCGTACCATTATTAAATTCTCTCTGTTTTCTAGATGCAGATTCACCTTCAGTAGTCCAATGATTATATAAATCTCTACCAGCTTTAGAATTTTCTAAACCGAATTCTTTTATTAATTGTCTTGCTCTGAATTGAGCTAACTGAGGGATTGTATCTTCAGACCATTCTAATTCAGGATGATTATTAATGAAATCTCTAAATGCACCCCAATGTGAAGCATGGTCTTTTTTAAGTTTATCCCATACTTTTTGAGTTAAAAATTTATTACGTGCTTTAAATATATTATGTCCTAAGTGTACTCCTTCAACATCACCATCCTTCCAAGATTTAGCTATCTTTTTATTTAATTCCTTCGTAACTATATCGTCACTTTTTTCACCAAATTCAGATAGCCTATCAAACGTACCATCTTCTAGCATTTTCTGCATCTGTTCGTCAGCTTTAGCTAACAGTATGACATCAGTTATACCTGTAGCTGCGTCAGCATATTGCTTAGAATATGTAGTAGAGAAATCCTTCCAAAACTTAGAAGCCTTCTCATACTCTTTAGCCTGACCTTCTAAGTTCTCAATTTCTCTCTCACCACGTAGCTTAACATTAGCACGTTTATTCTCATAAATTTTATTCTCTAAGCTATTTAATAGATTTCTATTTTCTTGTTCAGAGGATGCTACACCTCTCATACCACTGATCAGCTCCTTTGAATACTGATCAGTTCTTAATTGTTGTAATTTTAGGTTCTCGATAATCTGATCTTGTTGAGCCTTATATTGTCCTAAGCCTCCATCTCCAAGATCTTGTTTATCAAACTTGCCTCCACGTGCGTGGCGTTGATACATATTTGCCATTATCAGCCTCTAGTAGATGAGATGTAAGTAGATGCAGCTGTTCCTATATGTGAAGCTACACTGCTCATTGTAGAACCCCATACTTGGTTAGCCGCTGCACTAGGTGACATGTAAGCACCAGCAACAGGTCTTGGACCAAAGTCATATTCACCGATTTGTCGTGGGTAAAGGAAGTCAGCCATTGGTGTTTTAAATGGTTTAATAGGTTCTGGTAATACTCCAGGGTCTAGCATTTTAGCAGCATAAGAAGCTAAATCTGCTGATATATGATCCCTAGATATTTCTTGTATAACTGAACGTGTATTACGACCAGCAGATGATAAAGATTCATTGATTTGAGCTACAGTTCTACCTAAATCTGCATATGTGACTTGTCCTTGTTTCCTTGCGGACCTACCAGATCCTCTTGCTCTAGATGCTCCTTCAGCTTGCATTTGCTCAATGTTTAACTGTTGAAGATTGAATCTAGATTCAGTATAGATCTCTTGTAGTTTTCTGTATTCATCTTCTTTACCAGCCTTAGCTGTTAAAGCATTAAGAGTGATTTGTTTATTATAGATATCATCTGATCTGAGATACTGTTGATTCAGGGATTCTTGTTCCCTGTTACGTATCATCATATCATAATTATATCTCTGAAGATTCTGTGCATCTGAAAAAGCAGCTATTTTACCTTCATTACGAGCTGCCATCTCAACTTGACGTACGGCGAAATCTCTATCAGCAATGATTTTATCATGCTGCATATTCCACAACTGATTATCATATTCAAGTTGTCTTTGAGTAGCTTCGTTAGATGCTTCTGCTTGCTTTTTTGCGTTATCTGAGGACTTCTTAGATCCCCAAATAGCACCTCCTATTGCAACCGCAGCCCCTACGGCGGGTGCTATCCACATAATTATTTCCTCCTATAAAATCGTGGTGAGTAATTTCCTTCCCACATCATAGAATTTAATGACACTGGGAATGGTGAATCATTAAATAATCTAACTTGGAAGTTCTCTGTTTTTTGATGTATTGGTAATGTAAACACTGACTGTTCCGATAATGCAATATCATTTGCTAAGTATGTATTTGCTTTTATTGTTGGTGTAAGGTTATACCATTCATCTATATAGATAAGAATATCATCTGCACTATATATAATAACTCTGACTCCTGTTGTGACAGCACTTGGGTTGTTAATTAAATCAATAAAGATAACATTCTTACCTGTAATAAGATAGTCTGTGCCTTCTGTTTGAGCTGTATATGTTCCTGTACCTACACCAGTTTCAAGTAAAACCTTTATCTTACTTGTATCTGTTCTATCAAAAGTCCAAGCGAAGGTTGTATCACCTGCACTAGCTGTAAAAGTCTGTGAAGGTATAGAGTTGAGTTGTATTTTTGTATCACTAATGAAAGTAAATGCACTTGTTTCTTTATTATTTATCTTTACTTTAATCTGATCTCTATCTATATAATCGATATCATCATTAACAAACGGGAATTGAGTAGTAGTAGCATCTCCAGTGTATGTCTTTTTACCTTGTCTAGTACCAGTAGATTTTAATTTAAAACCCATTACACCTGAAAGACCAACAGCAAACTTCATTCTAGATACTGTTAAAGTAGCAGTGAAGTCAGTTCTAGTTTTCTGTTCATCTGTCCTGAAATATGTTTTAGGTAATATGACATCATAATCATACTTCCATCCTACTATTACATCATTCTCTACACCTGTTAAATCTTTTTTAGGTACTTTAAAATAAGGATCAGATCCATCAGTTGTGATAACTTCTGGTGTAATTGTAAAACCAGATTCAATGAAAGAACCTGCCGCAGTAGTACCTTTAATAATTAGAACTGGTGTTAATGTAGAAACATTAGCCCAAGGGATATAACATTTAGAGAAATCATTAGTAGCATCATAATCTACTTTATTATTAGCTGCTGCATTACTAGCAGAAGCATATAAATCTACACAAGGGTTAATCTTTTGTCCATCATTATTAACGATAATAGCATCATCTGGACTCTGACTAAGACTTGCTTGACTTAATGTAAATTGATTACCTTGTTTTGTAACTGCAAACATATCATCTGAGTCAACAGCTATTGTTTGTACAGTACCAGGTAATTGCCAATTAAACCACGCTTGTACTAAGGTTCTTTCTCCATCACTATATGTACGATAGAAGTAAACCTTGTCTGAGGACTGACTAGACATTGCTAAGAATTGGTTCTGTGGACTGGCAATGAACGTATCCACTGTTGCAGGTACCCACTCATTTACAACTCTTCCGATATCTAATACTTGAGGGTTTTCGTCTTGGCCACGTGTGACCATCCCGAATACACGTGTGTAGCTTGGCGTCTTACTTATAAAATTAATATTCGTACCCATATCAACTGGGTCTACTTCTGTGTCCATCTCATAGTTAGAAATAGCACTGATATTAGTGGTTGATGGTGTTAATATTCCATCAGCAGAAGTCATTAAAAACTGTTGATTCTTACTGAAGAGTACAAGACCCTGTGTTGTAGGAATAACAGCATGGAGAGCTGCAGGTCGAATAGTTGAACAACTTAAATCAACTGGATCAGCATCAGTGATAGTCTGTGCAGAGGTATGGTAAAAATTGTAGTGTTTCCCTGATTGACTTAAAGATACATTATCATTTGATAAGAATCCTAGCCTGTTGTTATGGAAGAAGCTTTGTTGTATTTTAGCACCCACAAAGCTAGGGTGTTCATTTGTTACATCATCTCCGACTAATCTAGCAGTCCAAGTGATCTTTCTAAATGTAAAAGTATTGAGTGCTGTATTAACTAATTCATGAGGCATCGTAGCACTATCTAACCCTGGTGATTTACTAGGGTCTAATGTTTCAGCCCAGTAACCTATACCAGATGTACCATTATCTGCTACAAATTTAGCAAAATAAGTATCGTTAGTTGATTGAGTATTGATAATCTTTACTACATGACCATCGAATGATTGTATAGGAAGTTGTCCTACATTATCTACTTGATCCTGAAATACGGCTAATTTATTATTAGCAGCACCACCTGAACATGTAATCGTAAAAGCAGTTCTAGTGCCACTAACTACACGATCTAGTTCTAAAGAGGTTGCATATTTAGTTACAGTTAATCCACTGACATTTAACCCATCAATACGTGATTTAAGTTCAGTTAATAATCCATCATAAGTCTGAGTAGAAGGTGAAGTATAGGTTGTTATACTACTACCAGCTACAGTAACATTATAATCTCCTACAGCATCATCACTAAGTACAAGTGTTGCTCTTGTATTTGTTATGAAAGCAGGATCAGCTTGTTTAGCTGCAGTTATTAAATTATTTGTTATAATAGATGTATCTTGTACAGTAAGTATGTCGTAATTCGTACGAGCTCCTGTAAGGTACGCCTGTGCCCCTGTACCGTACGTAACGGTGCATACGGTACCATCTGTATTCCAGATATCTATGTCGCCTGTAGAGCCTCCTGCGGGCTTTATACAGCCTATGTATCTTTCATCTTCTGTTCTAGATATATAGAACCATTTGGAACTATCATATGTAGTACCAGTACCTAGATTCTTAATCCATTTGAATCCTGGTCTTTTAGTGAGTCCAAAGGTAGGATCAGGATAACCATTAAGACACTCTCGGACTTGACCGGGAAGTTTTTTATCATCTGATTGTCTTGATACTCCACCTAGGTAATTGTCAATTCTTTGAGTTACAGCTGGCATTATCTTGTAAGTGCTTTGAACGGTTGATAGCTTTGGTAATAGTTTGTCTTACCTTGTGGGTGTCCAAAGAAGGTAAACTGTCCTTGCTGTGTTTCATACTCTAAAGCGGTTGCTCTTGAATATGCTTCTTGTTGTTGTAGCATTTGATACTGCCCTTGATCACCAACAATTCGTTGGGATACAAGTACAGCAGCTCTTGATACAATAAAATTTTGAATAGGTTCAGGTAGATCTACCCAGTCAAATTCCCATATAATATCACATTCTACATTATCTCCTGTATGATCCTTCCATGAATAAGTATGGTGCTGTCTGTCGTATAACTTACCATTCCTACGTACTCCATCATAATCTACATTAGCAGGGTTCTCTGTTAATTTAACTTGTAGAGCATTGTTAGGTATAACTACTTCATCCTCAGAATCTTTAGCTAGGTCATAATGATATTCTTTATTAAAGGTCCAGCCTTCTGCCTGTACTTCCCGTGATACCTGTAACAGCGTATCATATGCAATCGCAACGTCCGGGTTGGTTTGATCTAGGGTGGTTACAGGTGCCTGACCACATGACGACAGTATTTGGTTTATGGCTGGTAATTCTTTGGTGGCGTTTGTGGTTGGAAAGGGCATAATATTTATAAATAAAAAGGGGAGCGTGAGAACTCCCCATATGTAAATTTAGAATGCAGCGGGCTTAGTTGTAGTTCCTGCGAACAGTTCTACACAAGCAGCTGGGTTCAGATAGTCGGCTCCCATTGCGAGACGTCCGAGAATGACGTCACCCTGGTAAACCACTGATACATCCCCAGAAGTTACTTGAACTTGAGGACCGATTGCTTCAACAACACCTGCGCCTTCCTTCTGGAAGATGAGTCCGCATGAGTTAGCAAATCCAGTAGCTGGACCGTAATCATTACGTACACCATAGTTGTCAGCTGTTGCTGTTTCAGCAGCTTCAATAGCCTCAGCAACGAATGAACCAGTATTACCTGGATCAACAGTAGCTGGGTCAGTACCTGCAGCAGCACCTGAGTTAGGAGCATACTTAGTACCGTACTTACTGAAGAATGGAATGTTCATTGATTTGAAGATCTTGATACCGGCAATCTCTACGATACCATTACCTCTTTGACGTGCAGTACCTTGCTCGTCACGGTTAATCAAACCGTTCTCTCCTACCTCTTGGATAAGAGCATAATATTGTCTTGGGTTTAGTACACCACAACGACCTTCAGAACTAACTCCCTTCTCATCTAACGCAGCAGCTGCATCATAGAATGCAGTTACTAGTTTCTGAGCATTGAGAGCGTCATCAGCGTCGGAGCCAGCACCAACTTGAATCTGAGTTCCACCTGGTTCTACGAAGTTAGCCTTCGAGATTGGGTGAGCTTTACGAGCGCCTCTAGTTAAAGCACGGAAGATGAAACGGTCATACTTTTGAGCTAGAGCATATCCAATCTTCTTGGAAATCTCTCCTCTCAATTCGTAATGAGCCAATGTCTCATCGAGTTCGTAGACGAATGCACTGGAGATGAGTAAGTCATCAACTGTGATTGTCTTCTCCGCTACTGGAGGTGCGCTGTCACTGTTACCCAGGATTGATTTCCCTGGAGTATGGTACTCAGCTGTGGTGTGACCCGTGTAGATAAACTGAAGAGACTTACCATTCTTTAGGGTTCTCTTCATTACGAGATCTCTAGCTATAGCATTATGCTGGAAGCCTTTGAACATCTCTCCTGAGAAGAGGTCCAAATATAGATCCCTGTTATTGGTAGCATTATAGGTACCAGTATCACCAACTCTACCTCCATAGGTAAGGCTGGAATTATTGCCTGCACTTTGATGGGCCATTATCTATAAAAGATGTATTGTTTACTTTCTTACGCGTAAATTTTTTGTGATCATTTTGAACAGTTGTGGTCTTTCCCACCGTCTAGACGGCAAAGGGTATCCGCGTACGGGCCAATGCCAATGAAAGGGGAGTCCTACTCTGAGGTGCTCCCCCTCCTTATCAACCTGAGTAACGTACTCTTCTTCTTGGATTCACTGAAGGATCTTCAGCTGGCTCTCCTAGAAGAGCTTCCTCAAGAGATTGCGGTTCGTCATCTACTCCAGCTGGTTGAGAATCGCTAGGAGCTAGATCAGGTTTAGTTGAAAAACTAGTTACAGAAGCTGTAACTTTACTACTTTGATGTGCCATATTTAGAAACTATATTTAGCACCTAGTTTGGTACCCCAGGTGTTATCATCATCGGTATCAGAATCAGCAGTTAATACTGATACTTCACCATAGAAACCAAGCTTCTTTGTAGCTGCGACGTTGGCTCCTACTTTACCAGAAACTCTGGTGTCTGAGTCAGCGCCATCTGTTGCTACAACAGCTGGACCACCTTGTACATACCAATCAAAGGTTTCATTTCCGCCTTCAAAACCGACATGGAAGTCAGTCACAGCGCCTGTATAATCAGACCCTGTATAGCCGGAATTGTTCTCCACGTTCACGTAGACTCCGGCGAAAGCCGGACCTGCAACGAGTGTGGAAGCGAGTGCTAGTGCTAATGTTTTCATTATTAAAGTTGTTTAACGTTGTCTTGTATAAGGCACGCCGCGATACTTGAGGGTTACTTGCTTTTTTTGCATTGGTTTTCTCCAGTACCACACCCCCGTTCCATGATGTGGTTTCATGCGTCCCGTTAAGGATGAACGGACGCGGCGTTGTGCGACCTAGAATAATCCAGGTATAATTTGTCCAGTAAATATATAGGAACCAACTGCAGCCCAGAAACCTATCATAGCAAGCTGTCCGTTGACACGCTCTGCATTTTCATAATAGTTAACATCCATTACTTCGACTTTAGGTTCGGTTGCGAATTTGTTATTAGACATTTAAGGTTAGAATATGTGTACTGGGCGAGGACGAAAGTTCGGGTCGCCACTATATACTAAGCTTTTCGTATCTTAACTCCTTCGTTTAAATGCTTTATTCTTTCATCAGGTTTATTCATAGGAGGAGTATTCTTCATGTGAGCATCAAACTTAGGATTAGGAGAAGTATAATCTACACCTTTCTGGGCTAATATTCCAGGGTGAGGAGTATTAGGAGTAGTCTGAGGTGCCATCATTGGATGTTCCTTACCTTCTCCACCACTTCTTATAGGAGTTGGAAACTTCATACCATCTGGCATTTCATCGCCTTCATTAATTATTAAATCCTGACGTTGTGGATGGGATTCCTGTTGAAAACTTTGGCCTCCTGGGTGGTCATGTTCCCCTTGAATTGCATGCGCTAACTTATCATCTTTAGATCCAGGACCTTTACCAGGTAAGTAAGGGCTAGATGGTGGTGCATTTGGATTCGGTTTTTTTGGTGTATCTTCACTAGGATGAGGTAAGGGTTCAGCCATAGCCATCAACTTCCTTGACCATTGGTTACTAGCCCAGTAGGCCATATTAATACCCCCTGATTTTCATCTTACTATTAGATTTTTTGGCAGCTTTCTTAGCAGCTGCTTTACCCTTCTTTGTATAAGAGTAATGTTTACCATTTACTACAGGCATTATTGTCTAAAGCTCACTTTGGAGCGACTGAGTTTTTGCATTATATCTTGACGATAAGCTGGGTCTCGTTCATACCGTGGATCAGACATAGCCTCTACGACTTCTGCTTGACTACGGAATTGATCACTGCTTTGCTTAGGTGCAGAACCTGTAACCATCTTACCATCAAAACCTACAGTATCATTATAACGATAAGCAAGAGAACGTACTGCAAAGAATGCAGCAAGGGGATCACCTTTTTCCATGACAGCATCGAACATATCTATCTCTTGTTTGTTAAGAGTTTTGCCTGCCCAATCCATCATGTTAGCATAGTTCTCTTCCCCACCAACAATACCTTTTAATTCTTTAATATCATTCTGACTAAGATCTTTTGGTTCATTACTCTTACGGTACTGTAGATGCATATTAGCCAGTTCTTCTGGCTTCATGCTTCTAAGTTGTTCTAATGTTTGATCTTCATACTTTTCATTCTGAGCTTGATCCCATAACTCATCAAGTAAATTAGTTTGAGCAGGTTTCTCTTCCTGTACTTCTTCTTCTTTAGCTTCAGGTTCAGGAGTTTGTTCTTGTTGTTGTGAGCCTAATTTCTTTTCAAGTTCAACATAAGCTTTCTCTAGTTCCTGAGCATTCTCATACTTACCAGCAAGTAATTGATCTTGCTGTTCTCTCAGTTCCTGCCCTACCTTTAGAGAATCCTGTTCTTCTTCAGAGAGACTCTCTACAGAAGTAGTTTCAGTTTGAGGTTCAAGTGCTAGTGTTTCTGACATAATTTATTCGGGCGGTAGATTTACTGGTGCTTGCTCCTCAGATAACTGTTCTGCAAGCTGTGGGTTTTTAGTTGGATCAGCCATAGGAGTGTTCAATATGTTAGGCATCTGTTTCATTTGTTCCATCTCCTGAGCTTGTTGAGCTTGTTGTTGTTGTTCCTCTTGAAGTTCCTGCATACTCTTAACTAGATTCAAGACATCTATACCTTGAGCTGCAGCTAATCTCTTAATAACTTCATCAGGATTAATGTACTGCTGTATAGCTTCTGGACCCATTGTCTGTGCAATAGTCTGTAAGAAACTACCTAATGCTTGTACATCTTGACCCCTACCAAGTGCATTAATACCTGCTACAATGATAGGTTTAACCATACCTTTAGGTATACGAGGTATCTCACCAGTCTTTTGGAAGACACTTAGCTTTCTATTTAAATATGGTACAAGGAATTCAACAGTAAGTAGTCCGAATAATCCACCGAGTTGTTGTTCCAACTCAAGCTGGGTCATTTGAACTTCTTGTGCGGTCGTACGTTCGGAGTCTCTAACTGATAGAATAAGGAAAGCCTCATTCAATCTCTTCTCTAACGTATTCATCAGCTCGTAAGCTGTTTTAAAGTCGGCAGTCTTACCTACTTGTATAACACCGATGTCATCAGGTCTACCTTGAACGATCGCTCCGTTGCCTGCCTGCGCCAGTGTCTGGGGTTTAGTTGTGCTTGAGGGTGATACAGTAAACACAACCTTAGCGGCTGCTGCAGAGCCTTCTACGAGTGCCTGAGAGAGTGCCTCTAAGGACTTAAGGTCTCCTATAAATTGACCGACTCTACCTCTACCATACGCTTCAGCATCAACTGTATTGAAACGTAGTGGTAACCACGGTGTACTATCGACAGGTGCTTTACTTCTTGATCCCTGTAGTTCATGTCCATAGACTTCTTGATACCAAAGGAATCTATTGTTATCTCTGGTTACATGTGTGTAAACATCGCATTCCTGCTTACCACTTACATCACCATAACCTTCATCGACAACTGTATCTACCATCTTATCTTCCTCTAATTCAGGAGGAAGTAAATGTTTAATTAATTTTTTGTTGATTCTTTCTCTTGTGACTATTTCAATCACCTCGCCGTTACCGTCTCGTTCTATAACGTAGCGATTTAGAGGGAATAGTTTCAGTCCTGTCTTACCCATAAAGATTAGAGCATTACCACCGACAACTAAATGCTGCAGTGCTTGGTGTATTACTACACGATCATCTGATGCAGCAATAGCATCGAGGATAGTGCGCTCTATCTTTGCAAAGGATAAGTCTAGTTCTGATTTTACTTCTGGTGGAAACTCTTCGCCTAACTGTGACTCATCTAATTGTAGTTTAAAAAAGCTAGTTTGGGGTGGTACAAGTGATAGCGATAGTTTTGATGCTAACGCTACAACTCCTTTAGCTCCAACTGATTGCCATGGAGTCTTGAGCTGCTTCATGCCTCTCGAATTCTCTTCATGACCACGGATAAGATAAGGTAGGGTGAGCTTGGTTGCCTCTTCTGCTTCGGTTAGAAACTGGGAACGATCACTGGATAAATAATCATACCTTTCTTTAGCTGACATTTGTTTATATATTTAAGTTAGTAATTCTCATACCAGTACGGTTGAATTGATTCCTAGGAGTATACCATCTCTGATTAGGTTGGTCTTTAATCTTAGCAGTCTTAACTCCATGCACCTTGGGATCTTCAGGAGCTCCTTGTAAAGCAGAACCATAACGTGCTATTAAACGTTCACGTTCAGTTGCTTTAATGTTTGCTTCTTGAAGAGTCTTAAGTTCATTAGCATAAGCTCTGTTCTGTGCTTCAGATGCACCTATTGTAAGATTCAAATTACCAACTTGATTCTCAAGACCACCTAATTGTTGTTGTAATCCTGCTTTCTCAATACCCCAAGAATCAGTTAACTCTTGAAGCTTAACATTTTGTTCTTTTTCCCATTGTTCTTTATACCTAGCTAGAGTCGCATCATCAATTCCTCCTACTGGTTGCTCCGTACCGGAAGTATCCAGCTGTTCAGGTGCACTGACTTCGCTTTCTGGTATGGTAACAGTTCCAGTCTTCTGGTCTTCTGGAACTGGTATCTCTTCCGTGGAGCCCTCTCTTGCGTCACGTAATTTCTTCATGGCGCTTATCAATTCTTCTGTAATTTTAAACATAGTTAATAATTGACTCCTCCAATTCTCATTGACAGTACTCCTCCTCCAGAAGAAGGAGCATAAGGTTTAATTTTTTTCCGTTTTTTATTGCTGTGCCTATAATCTCTCATGAAATTTGTTACCATCTTAGTATCAGTCCACGGCTGTAGCCCAGGTAAAGTAGTCTCCTGTTGATACTCTGGAACACTAGGTTTCGGACTTGTCTCAGGCTGCTGCTGTTGTGGCTGCTGACCAGGTAAAGGAGTATCTCCTCTGATTGGATCAGTTAGATTAACTTCTTCAGGTATCGGTTCTATTTGGCGATCTATTGGTTGTATTGGTGTAGGTTGAGGTTGAGCTGTAGGCGGTTGAGGCTGCGGTGTAGGTATAGGTTGTACTGTAGGAGGTGTAGGTATAGGTTGTATCGTAGGAGGTGTAGGCTGTGCTCCTCCAACTGGTGGTGGTGTAGTTGGTGGGTACGCATGATCTCCTGGTTCATCTACATACTCTACATATCCTGGATCACCAGGTTTAAGGTATTTTCTTGGGGTTATTATATTACCCTGTCCATCATAAGTAGGACCAGGATTACGTTCCCAACCAGTACCTTCTTTAGGTTGGAACTGTGCACCTGTACTGTAATGTTTCCTTCTCTCTGGATTATACCAATCGTTCATTACTGCTAACCACATCTCGCCACCGAAATGTTCAAAGTCATGCTCAGGTAGCCAGTCTTCCATCTCAGTCTTCCTGTCACCCATCATCTCATCAGTCTCAGGGATAGCTCCACCTCTTTCACCCATCATCTCATCAGTCTCAGGGATAACTCCTTTTACTTCTTTATTTAATTGCTCCTTCTCCCATGCAGCTACCCGTTCGTGAAGTTCTTTATCATTTGCCCAGGCATGACCAGTTGTCCAGCTACCATCAGGTAATTCTACCATACCACCGGCTCCCACCATTCCTTCGGTTTCTTCTTTAGTCCACTGACCTAACATACCACTTGGTTTATCAGCAGTAGGAGGAGGAGTAGGCTGCACTGCCTGCTTCTCTTCAGCCTGTTGCTTCTGATACCAAGGCATGTTTGGTGTAGGATCTATGTACTGTGGGTGTTCAGCATCGGGATGTCCAGGAGGTGCAGGGTATTTCCTCTGTTTACTTATATTACCTTTACCATCATAGGTAGCAGACGGATTAGATACCCAACCACTTCCATCTTTAGGTGACATTGGTGGACCTACTGAATAATGACGTCCTGTATCTGGATGATAGTAATCATACACTACTCCAGGGAACACCATATCCCCTTGTCCTTCATACGGATTATAGAAATCAGCTTCTGGTCCTGTTGGTGCAGGAGTTGGTGGTGTACCGGGAATAGGTATTGGTTTTGGACTAGGTGCTGATGTATCAGGGATAGAATCTACTGGAGCATTAGCTTGTTGTGCGTCATACTCTCGTATTGCATCGAATAATGGACTGTTATGGTAAGCATTACCAGGTACAACAGTACCATCATGTAATGTTACTGGTTCATTATCGCCTTCATCACCCCAGCTTCCTCCACTCCATGGTCCTGAGCCTCCTTGTGTAGGTAGCCAAGTAAGCTCATGCCTAGGTCTATCCTCTTCATCTTTCCATTTTCGGTCAATTCCAATTAACATCTCTCCAGAACCATACTGGTCTGTTAATTCATAGGGAACATGTCCGTACATACCCGTGGAACCTTCAGGTAATACTGGAGGGGGTTCACCGGGAGCAGGAGTCACATCAGTTCGACTTTCTGGTATAGTTCCTTTTAGACCACCACCATAATCCCAGCTTTCTTCTGGTATGGTTTCCCATACTGTTGATTCATCTGGAGGAGTGTCCCATACTGTTGATTCATCTGGAGGAGTGTCCCAAAAGTTCTTACCAAGATCGAATTCCTCAGGATCCGCTACAGGATCACCTAATGTCATGTCGGGCTGCCATGGTCCAATTTCTTGATCTTCTTGTAATCTTTGACGTTCATCTTCAGAGCTAATACCAGGTAGAAAATCATCTATAGCTTGACCTATAGGTCTTAAGACTTCTTCTCCAAGCCACTTACCTGCTTTCTGAGCTGCAGGGTCTAGGTAATTCTCTTCTAAAAAACCTGCTACTAAACTAGCACCTATATTACCACCTACTTTTGCTAGCCTACCACTTGCTTGGAGTGCTCTTCTAGCTGCTTCAGTAGGACCTGTCTGGAATCCACCTGGATTATCTTTACCAGTTAGGAACTTTTTAACAGTACCGTAACCAGGCATACCTCTGAATGGATTCCAACCGCCTTGACCAGCAGCATCACCCATAGTCTGTCGTTGTTTCCATTCATCTAAAGCTACTGAACCTAGATCCCAAGCACTTTTCTCAGCTGTTGAGCCTATATTCACCCAATCATCAGCAGACTTCAGTACTCCTGATAGAAGCTGCTTCTGTCCTTCAAGTCCTGGCATAGCTTTACCTACTAGCTCCTTACCTTTACCTAATAAGTCTTGGAAGTTTCTTAAACGGTTAATCTTATCTTGTTCAGTCTCTCTTACGAAAGTAGTCTTCCAATCCTTACCAGTTGCTAACTGTTCTATCTTCCTATCACCCATGATTTGTTGGTATGTTTGATAGGCTTGTTCATTAGTTAGATTACCAAGCTCTCGGCTGATCTCTAAAGCATCTTGTATGTCTAGTACATCTTCAGCAGTAGGATTCTTTGCCCAGAAATCCTTACTCAGTTCTTTTTGGTTTGGAGTACCTGCCTCCCACAATCTAACATCTTCATGGCCTGGAGTGTAAAGGTCCCCCTTAGCGTAAAGTTCCCCAGCCTGAGCTGCTCCTCCGAACCAACCATGACCACGATGACTAGTTGTATCGTGGAATCTCTTCAGTTTCATTATATCCTCATTTCCTGGAGCAAGTATATTTAATCTATTAATATACTCACCTAAACCACCTTGCTCTAAGATCATACTAGGAGGTCCTATATATTCTTTGGCTAATATATCAAGAATCTCGTTCTGCTGTGCTTCTGGCCATGTCTTCAAGGATTCACCAAGTGTAAATATAGTATGTCTCATTGACCCTTCTGGTTCAAGTTCACCTGAGTCTATTGCTTGTCTTATTATACTCCGGGATAAATTGAGAATGTTATCCTCTATTACACGGGGGTCAGTTTTTGGATCCAATTCAGCTGCTTCAGCCGCAGCCTTTGCTCGTTGTACGTTACTCGTGACCCACTCATTATCCTTCTCCTGTAACGCCTTGTCCTGATTCTTATAGTAGTCACCGTATAAAGGATTATCTTTTTTGTATAGGTCCTTAAGTAAGAAAGGGTTCCCTAGAATCTCCCCTTTGTTCTTCATCTGATAATCTAAACCATCTAGAAAATGACCTACTTGAGTTACATGGCCGGTTGCATTTAAAAGGAAACGGTCTATAGAATTAATACCAGGTAGTTCTGCAACATCTAAGGTTTGTTCCCTCAAAACATCTAATCCTTTTTCATTACCTAATTGGATTATACCTTTTACGATTTTATTTCTCAGGTGTCGTTCGAAAAAATTCCCATCATCTAGAGATGTGAAATGCCCAACAACCATCCTACCGAATTCCTCACGTTTCTCAGGAGAGATGCCTGCCAGTTCGAATGCTTCTTCACTTGGGAAATCATTTACAACAGGCTCTCCAATGGGACCCAGTTCAGGTGCATCCCATAAATCCTGTTGAGGATGCCTCCCTACAGGTTCATACCCTTTCGGCCATGGTGAAGGCTCTGGAACTGGAGGATCAACAAGGTCTTGCCAAGGGTTATCAGTATCTGGGGGATCACTTACCCAAGGTTGTTTGAAGTTTACGTCACTACCTTTTCCAGGAGTAGTGCTCACATCAAAATCTTTCCAAGGAGGAGGAGTAGGATATACTTTTTTCTTTACAGGATCCCAAGTATATCTAAAGTACACATCTTTAGATACTGGATGATCAGGGTTAGCCTGTTTCCACATCTCTCTACGGAGATGCTCTGCATGGGCTGCTCTTACTTGAGCAGGAGTAGATTTAGAATTAATCTGAGTATAACCGTCTCCGGTCCAGTACTCCATTCCCTGAGCACCTTGCCTAGACTCTAAAGAATCCCAGTAGTCAGCTAAATTATTATCAAAATCAGGTTGTCCGATTGGATCATACCCTTCGGGTGGGTCTAACCAACCAGCATGTTTAAGTTCTGTTGCCATTATTTATTCCTCCAGTCTCTGTCTATACCACTCCACGACGGAGCGCTGTCCAGCTTTATACATTATAGTATTTAACTCCTCTTTGGGATGTGGGTTTACTGGTGGAAATTTTTCCTCCATCTCATTAAGTAGAGACAGAGGATTGGGGCCGATTAAAGGCTCATGCGTATTGAGGTAGGTTGACATTGCTATGCTCAAAGAATGCTGGCATTCTAGCTGCCCGTGTATCAGAAAACTCCGGGGCTTTACCCTCATACATTAAGCGGTCACTAGCATCCAGCCAAAAATTTTTGTCCAAATATTTATCAGTAGTATTTATACCTAGAGGTTCAACAATCCATCTAATCGTGGCTTTCCTAAGTTTATCCAAAGAAGGAGAAGGACGTAAGCCCAACTCGCGACATACAAGAGAATTTGATCCAACATGGATCTGCTCGTCCCTTGAAATGTCAGCACTAATTGTACGAAGAGCAGCATCCCCGTTAAACCTAAAGAAAGGGAGTAAAACAAAGAAGATGGCCCGCTCGGCGACCAAAGCTTTTGCAATAGTGTGATCAGGGTGTGCGATCCATGCATCTCTTAATAACTTCCCCTCTTTTTCTTCTTTTTCATTTGTACCAAGGGCATCTGCATAGTATCCCAATGCAAGATCATGCCTTTCTTCATCTCTAACATTATCCTCTAGTAATTTTCTAGCGTTTTCGGGAACAGTCTTTTCAAGACCTTCCGTAATAAAGGCACCGACTGGTAACTCCAAATGACGTGCAGCGAGCGCACGCCTAATAGTATCCTTTGATCCATCTTTTACTTGTCCAACGGTGGGTTTTACAGGAGACCACTTACGTTTGCGGTCTAATAGAATTTCATACGGATGTTTTCTCATCATTCTTGACAGTCACAGGTTACAGGTTCATTTAAAATGTCCTGTAAGTAATCATCGACTTCGCTTTGATCTAATGCTGCATACGCATCGGTCTTATCTTGTGTGTCGCCCATTACTTGCAGGGAATAGTAAAGGGAGGTTTGGGGTGAAGCCAACCACTCTTCCACGAAGTTCCTGTCGTAAGTAACGACGTCGCTCCAGCTATTAAAAGAATAGCCGTGAAGAAGTCCCGTATTATCATACATAATCATTAGTTGATCTGCTACTTTCTTGTAAGCATCCCAACCAACTTCACTGGCAATTTCTACATCGCCATAATCATACCTTTGTACACCAAACGTTCCGCTATCACGGTCTACAGTCCGGCTTATAGGTGGTGCTATTTCAGGAGTAGATGTAAAGCCATCTAAACTCTCACTCCTATAAGAACAGGAGGCAGTAGGAGCTATAGCAAAAGCTCTTACCATATTATTTTCTTCAGCAATATCAGCAGCCTTTTGTATTCCTAACATCATATTAAATGCTAGCTGGTAACCTATACCAGTACCAAATTCACCTTGGTTAACTTTCTCTAATTCTCTACCAAATTCCTCATAAGTTACATGATATCTACTGAGGAGATTGGCGAGTCCGAGAACTCCGAGCCCAACTTGGCGGTCGATATCAGCTGGCAGGTATTCTCCAGTTGCTCCAACACCTGTCCTACCATGGAGCTCGCACAGCTGGGACATACCTTTAGAGAAAGCCTCTTCGAGTGTTCCGACCTCACAGGCTGCGAGATTGACATGTTGTAACAAGCAGGTTCCGCGTGAGGGCAGGTAAACCTCAAGACAGACGTTGCCATAGATTCGTTCTTTACTTTCATTGTACTTTATCTTATTGAGCCAGATGTCGCCGGATTTGATTCCATAGAGTATATCGTCTTTAACTTCGTCTCTGGACTGACTCCAAGTTTCTTCTGTAATGTCGACGCATCTTTTAACCCAGGCAAGTTCAGACCTAGGAGTGCGCACGAACTCAAGAATATCGGGGTGATCAATATCGAGATGTATAACAACGGCGCCATTCTTATAGACGCCGCCTCTTCGTAGTGTTTCATTTAATTGTGAGTAGATTTTTGCGAATGATACAGGTCCAGAAGCCGTAAGACCTCTGCCGTTTTCTGCTCCTTTGGGACGGAGCTTAGATAGATGGACCGCAACTCCCGCGCCAAATCTGAGTCCATGCGATACATATCGCCAGCTTGCTTCGATGCCATTTTCTCCCTCCATAGAATCCTCTACGACGAAAAC
>VTLG01014757.1_pt1 | contig 27807 bp, 53 predicted proteins | sample 4694571 | NCBI WGS metagenome assembly VTLG01 (sample SAMN12604809, study PRJNA352737) | marine metagenome | biome: ENVO:00000447; feature: ENVO:00000209|ENVO:00000569|ENVO:01000036; material: ENVO:00002151; isolation source: viral sequences binned using virsorter ...
AAAAGAGAAGCTGAAAGAAATTTATCAGAGGGTAGAGAAAATGTTATTCGTTATGAGTGTGGTCAAGTCAAAGCTGAGTTAAGACCAGATGCAGAAGGTAACTTAAAAATTTATAAAATTATAGAGGACAAATATTAATGTTTGGATATTGCTTTTTTTTAACAATGGAGATTTATGGAAATAATTATTACAATGTACGCAGTTAGTATTGTCGGAGGTTTAATAATCTTAGCCATACAAAATTAAATGTTAAAATATATTGCGTCAGTTCCCATTGTTCTTTCTGTTATTGCAGGTGCTTATGGTACTTTAAATTATGCGAATAAATTAACTACACAAATTGATGACTCAACAAAAGAAATTATGCTGTTGCGTCAAGATATAGAAAATATCCATAATATTTATTCTGATAAAACAAATAGAAACTCTAAAAACTATACAGAAGCTAGAGAAGAATTACTCCGTACTATGACAAATATGGAAACATGGATTGGCAGAATAGAAGCCAAAGGTCAAGCGATGGAAAAACTAATGTATGAAACTGGAAGTCAAGCTGAGTTACAAGCCTTAGAAGAAATAGTTAGAACTAACTCTGACTCTATCAGACAATTTAAGTATGACATGAAAGATTTAGAAAGACAATTAAGTGGCGGTTATTAATGCGAACTTTGTTTTTTGTATTAATGTTAATACTCATAATTTCTGGAATAACAAGTCAAGCGAAAGCAATTAACGAATATCTAAACAGTTACAGTAATTGTGAAAGAGGAAGAATAGAACTTTATACTGAGTTTGATAGACAAGATTATGATCAGCGCATGAATAGTAGTTCTGATTATTTTTCAGACAGTGGAACGATAGGATTAAGATTTAGTTGGCCTTTACAATCAACTTGCACAGATAAATCAATTTCTTTAACACTCGAAAATCAAAGACTTATGCAACAGTTGGAATTATTAAAGCTGTGTGGTCGCTATCAATCTTTAGATTTGTCTGATGATTTCAAAGATATAAGAGAAAAATGTAAAGGAATTAAGAAAAAAAATGACTAAAGTATTCTTATTATTAATGTTGATGTCAATGCCAAATCAACCTTCGGTTAAATATAATGCTATGATATACTTTACAGAAAAAGAGTGCATTATTGCAAAAGAAGGATATATGAAAAATTACAACAATAGAGATCAAGAATACAAAAACAGAATTGTAACAAACGCTTATTGTATTCCTTTTGACTCTTTTCCGCTAACATCAATGAATAAAATAGGCGCATAATGTCAGATTGGGATAAAGAAAAAATAATGATAGGCGAATTAAAAACTGATGTTCAATATATTCGTGAAGATATTGCAATTATGCAAAAACAAATACGAGATTTAAATCAAACTAGCAACATGGGAATTGGTGGACTTAAAGTTGCGCTGTTTATAGGCGGTATTTTAGGTGCTATTTGGACTTTTTTTAAGTTGATGGATTGATGGTGCTGTAAGTAAGACTCGAACTTACGACTTCTACCTTACCAAGATAGCGTTCTACCCCTGAACTATTACAGCAAGGGTTTTATGAAAATATTATGCATATCGGATACACATTATCCTTACGCACATCAAGATCATTTACACTTTTTAAAAGAAGTTAAATCAAAATACAAGTTTTCTCCAAAAGATAAATATATAATGACGGGTGATGAATTGGATTATTCAGCTTTATCGTTTCACGATTCCGACCCAGATTTACCAAATAGTACAAAAGAACTTGAACTAGCTAAAGAAGATATAAAAAAACTAGAAAAAGTTTTTCCTAAATTAGATTTACTAAATTCAAATCATGGATCAATGGTTTATCGCAAAAGAAAATTCCATGGCTTTCCGCAACAAGTATTAAAAGATTACGCAGATATATTAGAAGTTAATAAAAATAATTGGAAATGGCACGATAGCTTAATTATTAAAGACAAACATGGCAGTTATTATTTTACGCATAATATGAACGCTGATTGTTTAAAATCTGCACAAGCTTTAAATTATGAGGGTTATGTTCAAAGCCATTATCATTCAAGATTTGAATTAAAATATTTTTCTTCGCCTGAAGCGTTACGCTGGGGAATGACCATTGGTTGTTTAATAGACAAAGACTCACTCGCTTTTGCGTATTCAAGAGTAAATATTAAAAGACCAGTTTTAGGCTGTGCAATTATATTAGAAGGAATTCCGCAACTTATTCCAATGGTATTGGAGAAAGGTGGCAGATGGATAGGAAAAATATAAAGACTAGGGACCCCCTAGTTCAACGAGTTCTTGAAAGAATGGCTGAACGCTCTGAAAGTGGTATTAAAAAATTTGGTAACACAATGGATCAATCTGAGCAAAGTTTAGATCATTGGATAATAAATACACAAGAAGAATTAGCCGATGCTATTTTGTATTTAGAAAAATTAAAAGATGAAATTAGAAAAAAGGAGATTTTGTGGACATTGAAAAACTAAAAAATACTATTAAGAAAAATGAAGGTTTTAGGAATAAAATTTATTTAGATAGTTTAGGTAAGCGAACTATTGGATATGGCCATTTAGTTGTTCACGAAGATAACTTTGTTGAAAATAAAGAATATACTGAACAAGAATTATCAAGCACATTTGATAAGGATTTTAACAAAGCTATTGAGGGCGCTGATCGTTTAGTTGATTTAGACAAATTACATGAAAAAATACAAGAAGTGGTAATTGAGTGCGTTTTTGTCTTGGGTCCAACAGGATTCTCTCGTTTTAAGCGTTGCCTCGTAGCAATAGAGCAACAAGACATACAATCTATCGTCAAAGAACTAAAAGACTCTAGGTGGGCTAAAAATCAAGCGCCAAACAGAGTTCAGCATTTATGCGATACTTTAGAGGAGATTAAATGAAAATAATTATTACAGTTCTTTTAACAAGTTTAGTTGTTATAGAATTTTGCAATTTGTATATTTACTATCATCAAATTAAGGGCGCTTTATGTTAAATTTATTAGTTGGGCCTTTAGCGTCTATTGTTAAAGATGCTGTTGGTGGTTATGTTCAAACAAAAAAAGCAAAGCAAGAACTTAAATTAACAGAAATTAAAGCAACACAAAAATTAAAAGAAGACCAAATTGCCGGAAAAGTATCATGGGAGCAAAGCGCCGTAGATCAAATGAAAGGATCATGGAAAGATGAAGTAAGTCTTATTGTGCTTCTTTTACCTGCCGTTTTGGTTTTTACACCTTTGCAAGATCATGTTCATACAGGATTTATTGCATTACAAGATTTGCCGACTTATTATCACAATTTACTTTACATAGCCATTTCGGCAAGTTTTGGCATTAAGGCTGGAGCGGGTGCTATGAATTTATTTAAGAAAAAATAGGAGAAACTATGAATTTAATCAAAGATTTATGGGAACATTTAAAAGAATGGTCCGAATGGTCAATGAAAGATTGGATTAAGGCAGCCATTGTTGCCATAATTGTAATTGTAGTTATTGGCGCAATTTAATTAAAAATGTCGATTACTTATAGGGGTGTAACTTTTAGCGGTTATTCAAAACCTAAACGCACCCCTAAACACCCAACTAAATCTCATGTTGTTTTAGTTAAAGATAATGGCAAAGATAAACTTATTCGTTTTGGTCAACAAGGCGTAAGCGGTGATAAAAAAAATACAGCAAGATCAAAGTCATTTAAAGCTAGACATAGTAAAAATATATCTAAAGGCAAAACATCAGCCGCTTATTGGAGTAATAAAGTAAAATGGTAGAAAAGAAAAAAGTTTGGGAAAAAGAATACAAAGGCAAAAGTAAAAAAATTAAAGGTAAAAAAGGTTATAAATCAGCTAAAGCTAAAGCTGATAAAAAATTTGGAAAAGGCACAAGTTTAGTAAAGAATATTTATATTTCTAAGCAAATGAAAAAAAATAATAAGTGAGAAGTATAACAGAAGATATACTTTCTTGGTCAAAAGATTTTTTAGAACAACCTAACAAACACATTAATAATTTACCAGTTTGTCCTTATGCAAAACAAACAAGAATAAATAATCAAATAGCAATAATTGAACATAACGATAGCAATACTTTATTAGAAGAAGTTATTAATCAAGCTAATAGTTTTAAAGATACTAATAAAAAAATTTGTATTGTTGCTTGTGATGATTTGTCTATAGATGCTGATGAGTTACACAATTACATACACGCATTAAATTTTGTTTATGTGCCACAAGATGTTTACTTAATGCCATTTCATCCTGAAGATGATGATGAAGAAATAGATTTTTTACAAGATACACATTGGGAAAGTGATAACGAGTTTCTTATGGTTTTAATACAGCCATTTGATGAGTTAGAGAGAGCAAGTTCTCAACTAACAAAAATAAAATATTATGATAATTGGCCAAAAGATTATTATAATGAAACTGTAAATAAACGAAAACAATATAGGAGATTACGACATGAGAGGAATGAAAAAAAGAGCAAAGTCTAAGTCTAAAAAAGATAAGAAAAAACAAAAAAAAACTAAAAAGAAAAAGTGAAAATAGTAATAGTAACTTGGCTGGACACTAATGAAAATTCTGTTGGTGGTTGGATTGAAAAAGCTGATTTAGATAAATCAAAAGCTTGTAGTATTGACTCTCTAGGTTGGCTTTATAAAGAAACTGACGAGTTAGTTGTTATTTTAGCTGATAAAGATACTCATAGCGAGGACGACTTGTATGGTAGATCACAAGTCATTCCTCGAGGAGTTATAAAAGATATTAAGTATTTAAGTTAAATTTTTTAATTTTACTTTTAATTTATCTATCACTTTAGTTTGTTTAGAAATAATTTTTTTATATTCTTTTTTCTTTTTTTCAATCCATTTAGAATCATTAAAGTTTTTTAACATAATTTCAACTTCTTCTAAATCTTCTTTTTCCCATTTAATTGAGTTTTCTAAATCATCTATTTTATCTTGTTTCTTTTCTTTTCTTGTTTTAGGTTTATTATGTAACCACTCCATTGACATTCCCATTTAACCCTCTCTATTTAATTACCTATATATTGTTGATTACTTGATCCATGAACACCTTTGTTCAAAGATACATTATTTCCAGCGTTACGCCCTAAACCACTAGCTGACATATTAGAGCGACTTGTTGATGATGATTTTAAAGTAACCCCTTTATTTTTTAGCCATTGATTTATTAATTGACTTTTAACAACAACTAAATCTTTTCCAGTTTCAAGATTTTGCTTTTTCTTTTCTTGATAAGTTTTCCAAGCATTATCTTTTGCCATTTCTTTTAATCTTTCACCAATTCTAGCTGACATAGATTGAGCAAAACCATTTACTAAAGATACTTTTCTATTAGAACTTTGATAAACATTTCCCTTTTTAAATTTAACAATCTCAGTATCAATCGCTTTTTGTATAACATAAACAAGATATTTTGCTTGTTCTACATCAGCATCAAAACCATTTATTGCTAACTTAAATATTTTTTTAGTATTATAATTATCAAAAAGTTTAGTTTCTGTTGTGCAATATAATTTCACACCACAAATAGCTTCAATTCCTGCATGAGCAAAAACAACTGGATGATGACTTCTACCAAAAGCATTAGAAAATTCATAATACAATCTTTTAATTTCATCAGTATCAAAGTTAATTTGATCTTCTTTAATTCTGTAAGTTTGCATTAAATCAGAAATCTTTTGTGCAGAAATCATAGCTTCGTTTTGAGAACACCCATTAGTAGTTGTTCTCATTTGTAGTTTTCTAATTTTTTCAATTATATCTTTTACATCTTTATTCATTACACTCTCCTCTTATATAAGTTGCATAAGAACATTGAGATTGATCTCGAACAGCATAAATCAAAATATTCTTATCGTGTTTTTCAGATAGTTCTTTTGCTATTTCTAAAACAGCGTCAAGTGTACGCTGTTTCATTTTGATAGTTCCTTTAGGTGTTCTAACCCAAGCTGTAAAATGATCTGGTTTTTCTAGCACCCATTTTTCATGGGCGTTATGTGTATGTAAAGAAATAACCATTATTGACTCTCCTTAATCGCTATAACAAAATGTCCTATGCAATTAGATATTGTAAAACCCTTAAAATTATTTTCATTAAAAGTATTAAAATAATCTCTAGTATCAAAGACAAAATATGCGCCTTTAAGACCTAAAGTATTATCTCTGCCATATTGTTTTTGTTTTATCTCTGTTTGTTCAGAAAGATAAAAATTTTGATTTTCACAATTATCAATGCCATCAGTCATGCCGTTAAAATGTGAAATATTTTTAATATAAATTTTACCTTTATTTTCTTTAATAAATTTTTTTATTGTAGTTAAGGTTATTTTTTTCATAATTTTTTTCTCCATTATGAGTACAAAACTTGAGTACATAATGAGTACTGTAAATTTTTGCTCATAACTAATTTTACTTGCTTATTCACAGCACTCATTTTCTTATTAATGTTTAGATTTTCTCGTATTTTCTTAAACATACGAGGATATTAGAACTTTACCAATGACTTGTAAATAGCTTATTTTCCTATATCAGGCCACAAAAAAACATACTGAGTACAGTTAGAATACGAATTGCTATATCAAAATTCAGGTAATTTAGAAATTTGCTCATTTACTGTTTCTGGAAACATATGATTATATATTGATACCGTCTTATCACTTTTCCACCCAACTATTTCTTTTAAATCTGCAACATTTGATTTTGCATATTTTCTTAACCAAGTTGCTAAAGTATGTCTGCATTTATGCGGAGTTTTTTTTGTATCAACTTTTGCTTGTTCTAACATATAACGCCAATTCATATATAAACCCTCGCCATCTTTTTTATTACTCCAAGCTTGACGCCATTGAAATATATATCCTCGTTGATCGTTGACTTGTTTTAAAAATTTTAACAATGTTTTATGTATTGGTGTAGGTATAGGTCTTTGCGTTAAAGTTTTAGGGCAATAAAACTGTATCGTAGGTTTATTTTCATCAAAATTAATATGCTCCCATTTTACTGGCAACGCTTCTCCTAAACGAACACCTGTATAAATTAAAAACATTAATAACAACTTTGTTTGAAAGTGTGATGTAGATTGTAAACAACGACTTACTTCATCTGGCGTAAAATACATTGGTTGTTTTTCTAAAGTTTGTAAACGATTAACTGTCATATATTGACAGCATTTTAATTCATTAGCGCCATAATGTAACACAAGAGAACTAATACTAATAAATGCTCTATTAATTGAATTATTGCGTGATGATTTTTTTTCTTGTTCATGTTCATTTAAATCTGACCATGCGCTTTTTCTTAATCGTTCATCTAAAGAATAACATTTAAACGCTTCTTTTTGTATAATCTTATTTGTAATATCTTGAACATAATAATTGCCTAAAAACTTAACAGTTCTATCAATCATTGATTTAGTCTTTAATGATGGTGGGTTTATATCATCATCTTTTTTTAACTCAGCTAAAGTTTTGTATTTAATTTTTGCGTGAGTTAAGTTTGTTTGCTTTAACTTATTCTCAAAATTATCTACAAATTGCTTTGCAAGTTTTTTATCAGTTTGAAAAGTGCATATCCAAGAAAATGTTTTAGATTGACCTATATCGTTTTTATATGTTCCTCTGAATGAATAGTATTTAGATAGTTTTCCTTTTATGATCCGTTGCTCGATTTTAAACATGATAATTCTACAATCCTTTCCATATCGTGTTTTGTAAAGCGTTGACGCTTTCCAATATATCTGTTTAAGGCTTTTTCTTCAGGAAACTTTTCCCTTAGAGTTTTGAGAAAATCATAACAAGTTCGACTTGATATTTTAAGTTGATCGCATAAATCAGATTTTGTATAAAGTCTATCAATTTCCGCCATTTTTATTCTCCTTGCTTTCTTCATCTTCTAAAAACTCTTTCATTTCTTGAGCCTTTATATAATTTAATGCGTCCTCTTGATCGAATTTATAATCAGGATGCTGTCTGCCTTGCTCTATTTCTGCTTTTTCACTAGCTGTTGTAAACAAAGCTGGGTTTGGTGGTTTCGCTCTTTTTTCTAACTCTAAATATTTTTCATCATCTTTTCTTTGATGTCCTAAATATAATTGTTCGCATATCTCATTTGTACTTAACAACACGCAATCGTAATCATCAAATACTATATTCCATTGTATAATTTTTCTTTCATCTTTTAATAAAGATAATCGTCTTATGAAATGATGTACTGTTTTTCCGTAAGCTTTAGATAAATACTCTTCCATTTTAGGTTTACCCAAAATTCTTTTCTCATCATCTGCAAAGCTTAATTCCCAAAGAGGCTTTTCAAATAAATTAGTCTTAGGGTTTTTGCCACCCTCATTAATTTGTATTAATGATATTATTTTTTTACTCATAATTCTCCATATCTGCTTTTGATGTACGCTTATAAAAAAAATCTTGATATTGCGGATGCTCGTTCATAAACATACGAGAATAAAAAGGCTTATAATTATTATTTATTTTATAATCTTTATCGTTACTCATAACGCTAGTTTCCCAGCGAATACGATTAATTATCATTTCACTTGATAATTTTTTATGACCACGATTGATTGCTTGAAAAGTAAACTCTTTAAACAATTTATAAATTATAGGATTCTCTCTGTTGAATTTACTAAAATTTGACTCTATTGGGTCTATAAAACTTAATTGAGATTGTATCATGTTTCTATTTTTACAAACTCCATTTCTTTTCTTTTTGTAGCGTTAGCGTCCATTGTTAAATCTTTTGTCCAAATTAAACCCTGCATAAGCGCATAATGTTTATCAACAATTTCTTCTGTTTGTTCTATTATTTGATCTTGCTCTGTAACTTTAATATCTATTGACGCTTTTCTTTTTGCATCTTCTGACGACATTTTTTCATTAAATTTAAAACGATAAAAATCGTATCGTTCATCTTCAGTTCTTTTTTGTATCTTTATTAAATTTTTTAAAATTCTTTTTGCGTCTTGATATGCTACAAGATTTTTATAATACTCATGCGATAGATAATTTGGGTCGTTTTTATTCATTACAAATCTTCCATTCTTAATGTTACGGGAATATCTAAGCTATCTAAAAAATCTTGATCTATCTCATTTAAAAGCTGATCTTTAACTTTATTTAAAGTTTGAATACGAACTAAAGTATTAAAGTCTTTATTAGATGTTTTGTTATGACAGGATCGACAAAGAGCAGATAGGTTTTCAATATAATCTTTTGCATTATTTTTACTGCCACCCATACCTCTGCTAGATATGTGGTGAATATCAACAGCATTCCAACTATTACAATTAAAACATTGATACGATTGAACTAATATATCGCCTGTGTTCCAAAATGTTGTAAATACTTTTATATGATTTCTCATTCGTTAATCCAAGCTGTTGGGATTTCACAATCAGAATATTTAAAATTTAATCTTTCACACCAAAGAGCGTAAGTAGTTTTAGATTTAGTTCCAATACGATTTTTAGAATTAGAAAAAACAAAACGAATATCGTATTTATCGCCAAATTGTTCTTTAATTAACTTGTGCTTCTTTCTATCTTTAGTTGGAAACTGACCTTTAGTTTCTATTATTATCCCATTGGGCAATATAAAATCTGGTCTATAATAGGCAATTCTTTCTGGTTTTTTATAATTTATTTTAAGCGTTTCATATTCAAATAAAACTTTTAAATCTTGTAATTGCTTTGCAACTCTTTCCTCTAATCCTGATCTATAATTATTCAATTTCAATCCTATCAATATGTATTGGCTTTTCCTTTAGATGATGAATAACTGTTGTATGATCTTTGCCTAAACCTAAACCAATTAAATACTTGCTATGTTTTGTGTGTTTGTCTGCTAAATGACAATAATCTCTTCTAGCTTGAACAAGTGTTTGATTGCGTCTATGACTAAAAAAATCTATTTTATCAATTTCATAAAACTCACAAACTTTTTGTGCTATCTCCTGCAACGAAACAGGAACTTTGTTTACATATTCAGGCAAAGAAACGAAATTTTTAAACATAGGATTATCAGCAACCCTTTTTAAAATCTCAATTTCTTTGTCTGTAAATTTATCACTCATTAAAACGGAATATCCTCTTCTTGATTATTTTCTATATTAGCTTTTTCTAATCTTGATTTTTCCATTTGAGCCGCCTGATATTCTGGCCTGCCCATAATTTTAGACGGATCAATGCCAAAAGATTTTTCAGTATCTTGAGAACTTTGAGGCGATGTTGATGTTACATCTGTTCTTTCAGAAATTTGTATAGATAACGATCCATCATCATTTTTCCATAGCCCTATTTTATGCTTAGTACCTTTTTTAAAAACATAATCTTCTTGAAATACATCATCTGGATATGAAATTGATCCATTTTGAAAAGCTGGTTTATTATCTCCAGGCTCTTTATAATTATTTTTAAACAATCTGATCTTGAGTGTCATGGTTAAATACCTTTTTGTTTGTGTTGCGCAATCTTACTCCAGTTGGAGAAAAGTTATCTTGTCTTGTAGTTTTACTTCCATCAAATCTTTTATTTTCTTGTTCATCAACATCAACTTTATCGCCAGTTGGTATTAAGAATAACGCTCTCATAAATTGTTTTAATGTATATGATTGAGCGGCACCCATGGCTTGTCCACCAGTAAATGGAACAAACTGATTGCGTGTAAAAGTTTTATCCCAAACATAGCCATCTTTATGTGATAGCGTAAACTCATAAACTATATGCAACCATTTTTTAGCGTCACCAATTACATCACAACTTATTTCGCTGGGAGCAATTATTAATCCATGCTTTGCACAAAGAGGATTTAACGCTTCTAAGAACTTATCTATGTTTACATAATCATATTTAGCAAACTCATTCTTAGTAGTGTTTTCTAATTTTTTAACATCAGCCATAACACCATTAATAGCGTTAAGAACTGGGTTATTTGTTTCACTCATTACTTTCCTTTTGCTCTTGTTAATTTGCTGATTTGCTTATCCAAATCAAACGCCTTTCTTAAAACTTTAAAATATTTAAAAGCATATTTTAAATCATCTTTAGAAAACTCTTTTATTTCTGTTTCAGAATTATCTTTTGGAAAACGACAAATAATAAATTTATCTATATCTATGTTTTGATTTTCTTTTATTAGCTGTGCATATGCAGAGCCTTGAACTAAATAATCTGAATAGATCCCTTTGCTTGTTTTAAAATCCACAAGTATATTTTCATTAACAAGTAAATCGGGGGTCCCACCATACGAATATTTTGATGAACAAAAATTTTTTTCTGTCCAAGTTACATTGTATTCATTGTTATCCCACCATTGTAAAAACTGATTAAAACAATGTCTTACTTTTTCATCTTGTGGTAATTCGTAATATTCATTTTTTATATGTAATTCTGCCAGATCATGTAATGCTGTTCCTATTGTTCCAGCTTTTTTTAATTCATCATGGTATAATTGACCTTTTAAACCTATTTGATTTGCCCATATAACAAGACCTGTTGAATTTTTAAATCTTCCTAAAACAGTTGTTACACTTGGTACTTTTTTATTGTTGATGCGATAATCGACAGTTGGCATTTAATTCCTTTAATTTTTTTAATAATCTTTTTGATTTAATTTTTTTTGTAAATTGCGGTTTGTGTTTTTTATCAAAAGTTCGAGCAAGTTTTTTTTGTAAAGTAGGTCCTCCCATATTTCCTGACAAAGCCATTATTTAACCTTTCTTATTTTATGTTCTTCTGCTTCCCAATAAACTTTAGTGTAAGTGGCTGTGCTTTTATTTTTTGGAAGAAAATATGAAAATATTTTTTTTAACACAGCCACTACTCTCAGCATCAATTAAAAATTTTTGCTAATGACGGAAATTTAAAATCTGTAATATGTTTAGTTGAAGCAACACCTATTCCAAACCAGACATATTTACTATTATTGCCAAGTGGATTTGATAATTTTTTTCTCTCTGCACAATCTTTTTGTGTGATCTCCTCTCTATCCATATTGATCCAATCTTTTTTTGTGCAAATAATATTCTTATGCCCAATTAAAGTTTTGGGTTTGTTTTGTAGTAATTCTGGCATAAAACCCCCTTTTTTATAAAACACAACTTTATTATAAAATTGTGATTTTTAACTACAATTATGGTCAATATGAATACTTTTGCATAAATTCAAGCACTTTTTTAAGCAAATTTAAGCAATTTTAAGAATTAGTTGGTATTCTAAGGAAAATATATATAACTATTTAATGCTTTACACATTGAAACAAGCAATAAAACATAGCTGTTATTCACAAAAACAAATAGCATTAATAATTCATGTAGATAAATTTCATTTTAATAAACTTGTGAATAGTCAAGAAAACATAAGTGATAAGATCATACAAAAATTAATTAAAATAAAAGAACTTGAATTAAAAGAATGTGATTTAGTTGAAGAAAATAGAAATAGAAAAGCAAGACCTTTTAACAGACAAGTATCAGCTAGTTCTTATTGGGAAAATTAAAAAAAGCGTCAAGACTCATTCCTGACGCTTTCCGCAACATCAAATTAATTTATAAAATATTTAATTAATTCGTCAAACATCATTGTAAGCAATTTTAAGCAATTAAAAGAAAATTTTTGTAAGTTCCCTCAATGAAATAAAATAAAAGCTTCTATAAATGTTCTTGTTATGCAAATTAAGTGTAACTTGTGTAACAAAACAAAAGAGTTTGATGTTTCTTTAACAAAAAAACAAGCGCAAATTTTATCTTTTATTGTTTTATATCGCAAAGAAAACAAACAATCACCTACATTACGAGAAATTGCAAATGGTGTTAATTTATCAAGTACAAGTAATATTGATAGATATATTTATCTTTTAAAAGATAAAAATTTTATAGATTATTCACCCTACTTACACAGAAGCATAACAGTTTTGAAAGAGCCGTTATGAATAGTCTTTTTAATGAGAAAGAATTAAATCAAGAAAAGATATTAGAGTCATTTGTTAAACAAGATGAAATTACGAAAGAGATAAGCAACTCATTTGATTTTGAATTTGATGGAAAAGTTTCATTTACAATGCCTAGATTTAAAAGACCTGAAAATGATTTTAATGTAGGTTTAGTTGTTGGTCCCTCAGGTAGTGGTAAATCAAACATATTAAAAGAGTTTAATAAAGAAGAAAATATACAATGGGATAGCAACAAAGCTGTTTGCTCTCATTTTGCAACACATGATGAAGCGGTTGATAAATTATCTGCTGTTGGTTTTAATAGTATTCCTAGTTGGTTAAAACCGTATCATGTATTATCAACTGGAGAAAAGTTTAGAGTTGATTTAGCTAAAAGATTAAAAGATAACGCTGTTATTGATGAATTTACAAGCGTTGTAGATCGTAATGTTGCTAAGTCTTGCGCTAACGCATTAGGCAAATACATTAAAAAACAAAATTTAAAGAACATTGTTTTTGCTAGTTGTCATTATGACATTATTGATTGGCTACAGCCAGATTGGGTTTTTGACACTACATCCAACAAAGTTGTTGGAAGGAGGTGGGAAAGGCGACCCAAGATCGTTTTGGAGATATTTCCTTGCAGAGTCGAAATATGGTCATTGTTCAGGGAGCATCACTATCTCACAGGAGACATTAATAAAGGTGCAAGATGTTGGCTTGCCGTCTGGGAAGGAAACCCAGTTGGATTTTCTAGTTCAATCCCACTCCCAACAGGAACAATAGAGGGAAAATGTTATCGTGGACACAGATTAGTAATACTGCCAGATTTTCAAGGCTTAGGCATCGGTGTTCGATTATCAGATTTTATGGGCGAAATGCACATTAAACAAAATATTAAATATTTTAGTAAAACAGCGCATCCAAGACTTGGCGAATACAGAGAGCAATCAAAAGCTTGGAAACCAACATCATCTAACAAAAAAGATCATAGTAAAGCATATTTAAAAGATATTCGCAGAGCAAGAGCGGGTGGAAATTTAATACAAACAGAGGAAGGTCTTTTAAGACACATGAACAGAATTTGTTACTCACATCAATACATAGGAAAACAATGAACATTAAGTTACCATGGGTTAAATTATACTTTAGCGATTTTTTAAATGGTTGCAGAGGTCTTACACATCAACAAAAAGGTTTATATTTTACGCTATTTTGTTTGGCAGGCATGGAAAATGGTCGTGGTTTACCCAATAACTTTGATGAATTATGTCTTAGTGTTAATGTTTACGATAAAGATTTAGAAAAAGTTGAAGAATTAAAGCGTGATTTAACTTTAGTGTTAAATAAAAAATTTGTTTTAATTGATAATCATTATCATAATCAACGACAATTTGACGATTTTAACAATGAAATACAAACAATTAGAAATAAAAGTGAAGCAGGAAAATCATCATCAAGAAGCAAACGCTCAACAGAAAAGAAGCAAAAGCTCAACAGAGTATCTGAATCTGAATCTATATCTATATTTAATAATAATATATGGCCAAACTTAAAATTTAAAAAAGGATCAAAAGTTGTTGCGCTTAACTCTTATCTTAAAAAAGCATTTGATATTGATAAAGATAAAATAATTACTAAATATAACGAACTTTGCTCTAGTATTAGTGATCCTCAGTTCATTCCTCATTTTTCTACATGGATTAATCAAGAACGCTGGGAAGAAGAAATATCAGTTAAAAAAGAAACATATAATTTTGAAACTCAACCTAAGAAAAGTTACAAAGATTATGTGTTTTTTGTAAAAAAAGGAATGAGATCAACTGCAATATCTGATGATATGGTTAGACGAATGTATGATGAAAAACTTATAACAGAAAAAGAATTTAAAGCATGGTAAGTAAAAAAAAGAAAAATAAAGTACAGCCATCTGATTATGGCGCTCAAAAACTCATTAGAATTGATGATAAATTAATAAGATTAGTTGATAAAGCAGAGTTTAGATTAGCGTTTAGCAAAGCAAGTGGTGGTCGCAGAATAGAAAAGACTCATAACTCAACATTAGAAAACTATTATCATAGAAATTTACTAGATATTAAAGATAGAGAACGAAATACATTAAGATTTATTGCAGGAAGTAAGTTTGAAATTAATGCCTTTCATGCTGGGTTACAACCAACAGTAATAATGTCTTACAAAGATAGATCAACAGGAACAGTTACAGAATATCAATCACATCAAATAGACGCTCATACTGAATTTAGACGAGTTAATAAATATTTAAACAGTTTATCTGATATTGCTTGGACAGTTATAATAGAAAATAAAAAGGCTGATAAAAAAATGAATAAGTTTAGAGAATGTTTAGATAAGTTAGTTGAATATTATAAATTGTAATGATCTTGTCTTGTTCTACTATCAGAAACGAAACAAGAATTGTATAAAAACATCAAACTCGATAATTGCGTTTAATATATAAGCAATTAATCAACACAATGACCTTTAACATCAAAGGTTTTTTTTATTTTATGATACAATCGGAACAAAAATTGTTTCGTAGTGTATTAGTTCAAGCTATTCTTGATGGATTAAATAAATTCTTTGATAAAAGAAAAGCAAATATAAAGCACAATCAAGAAGCTTTACAATGGTTTAGACACAAAGACTTTCATTATGTTTGTGATTTAGCTGATATTCAGCCAGATTATATCTTGTGGGTGTTTACACAATTAAAGAATTACAATACTAATATTACATACGAGCAAACAAAAGAATTACTTTATGAAACACTTACTAGACAAAAATAATCTTATATGCACAATGTTTTTGTTACAAAACCCAGATACAGAAACTCCAGAATTAGTTATACATTTTACTAATTTTGATAATGAAACACAAGCTTTAGACTTTGCTGATACAATCAAAGAAGACTCAAGATTTCATGCTGTTAGAAATACAAAAGAAACAATACATTAATGGAAAAGAAATTAGGCAGGCCCACAAAGTACAGTAAAACAATCATCAAGAAAATTCTTGAAAGGTTGGCTCAAGGAGAGTCAATACGATTTGCTACTGAACAAGAGAACATAACATGGCCAACATGGCGTTCATGGTTAATTAAAGATGAAGATTTAAGAACTAAGTACGCACAAGCAAAACAAGACGGAATAGATTATACTTTTGATGATGTGGAAACAGTAACAAGAGATGCAATAGATCAAGCAAAAGAAAAGAAAATGGATATTGCCGCCATCAAAGCCTTAGATATATGGACAAAACATAAACAGTTCAAAGCGTCTAAGTTACAACCAAAAGTATATGGCACAGATAAACAACAACTATCTCTTACAAGTAGTAGTGGACAAACATTATCAATAGAGTGGGAAAAGTAACATCATTAGCTTATATTCATTCAAGGTTAAGCTTTAACAGTAACAGTTAAGCATTAGTATATGATTGTATAATGTTATAGTTATAGATGAATATATGCTGAATATAGTCTTAAAAGAATATAATTGTGTAAGTTAATAGAGATAAGAATGTTTAGTATTTGTTTGTAGATATAAAGATTATAGTAATTTTGCATTTATTTACACAAAGTTTTTCGTGAGGATCAAATTATAAGTTACGATAATAAAACTTATCGTATCTTATCTTGAACTCAAAGCGTACTCATGCTGGAAAAGGTAAGGTAGGCTTAGGAAAGCAAGTCATAATGAAAGAATTGATTTTTTTTTATTGATTTTAGGAAATCGAGGGACCCCCAAGCTTTTCTGTAATTAAAATTGTAACCCATTTAAACTGCAACACAAATCTCTACGAGAATTTTTTATGAAAAAGAAATCTAAACCTAAGAAAAAAGAAATGTCTTTTAAAGATTTAGTTGAAGTAATAAACAAATCAGAAAAAGATAAAACACAATACTCTGATAACTACGGAAAAGGCGTAGTTAAAGGACATGATGTAGCGGCGATTAGAGATATACTGAACGATAAAAAGTGAAAATTGTAATTCCGTATAAACCAAGAGAATTGCAAAAACAAGTTCACGAAAGTTTAAAGCGATTTAATGTCTTAGTCTGTCATAGACGGTTTGGCAAAACTGTACTTTGTATTAATGAAATGATTAAAAAGTGTTTACAAAACACTTTAGCTAGACCTCGTTATTACTACATAAGCCCAACTTACGCTATGAGCAAAAGAGCAGCCTGGGATTACTTGAAAGAATACACAGAAGTTATTCCTGATATGCAATTTCACGAAACAGAGTTACGAGCAGATTTTCCTACAGGTGGCAGAATACAATTACTAGGTTGTGAACGACCAGACAGCTTACGAGGTTTGTATATTGATGGCGTGGTGCTAGATGAGGTGGCGCAAATGCCTCCTAGACTTTTTCCTGAGGTGGTAAGACCTGCATTATCTGACAGAAACGGTTGGATGATTGCGATTGGGACCCCCGCTGGACATAATTCATTTTTTGATTTGTATAATCATGCGTTACACCAAAATGATTGGTACGCTGACAGCTTTAAAGCAAGTGAAACAGAAATTATATCTGAGTTAGAATTAAACGAAGCAAAAGCTTTAATGCCTCCTGAGGTGTATGAAAGCGAATTCGAAGTATCTTTTGACTCGTCAGCTATTGGTAGTATCTACGCAAAAGGTTTAACAAAAGCAGAAGAAGAAAATCGTATAACAAAAGTTCCTTACGATACATCTTTGAAAGTAAATACTTTCTGGGACTTAGGAATGGCAGACTCCACTTCAATATGGTTTACGCAACAAAAAGGATCAGCTTTTCATATTATTGACTATGAAGAACATACAGGCGAAGGCTTAGAATACTACGCAAACTTATTACAAGAAAAAGGTTATTTGTATGATACACATTATTTACCTCATGATGCTAATGTTAGGGAAATAGGAACCGGTGTATCACGATTAGAAACAGCGCAAAGTTTAGGATTAAGAACATCAATCGTTCCCAAGCTAAGTATTGAGGACGGTATTAATGCTGTTCGACAAATACTTTCAAAGTGTTGGTGGGATTATGACAAATGCAAAGATGGACTAGACGCATTAAGACAATATCGCTGGGCGACAACGCAAAAAGGCGAAATAAAAGCTAAACCTGTTCACGATTGGACAAGTCATTCTGCTGATAGTTTTCGGTATTTTGCCGTAGGCAATCAACAAACAACACAATGGACAACTAAAATAGACTATCCACAACAAGGAATTATTTAATCAATGGCAAAATTATCAAAATCAAAATTACTTTCATTAATTTCACAAGAGGTACAAAACTCTCTTGGATTTTATTCAAGTGATTTAGCAACTTCACGAAAAGAAGCGCTCAAATATTATTTAGGCGAGCCTATGGGAAATGAAGTAGAAGGACGATCTGCTGTTGTTTCACAAGATTTATTAGAAGTTGTTGAAGCAATACTGCCAAGTTTAATGCGTATGTTTACGCAACAAGACAAGATTGTTAATTTTGAGCCTACACAACCAGATGATGTTCCTTACGCCGATCAAATTTCTGATTATTGTAATTATATATTTACAAAGGAAAATAATGGTTTTGATATTCTGTATTCAATGTTTAAAACAGCATTGTTACAAAAAAATGGTTTCTGTAAAATTTACTGGAAAACATCTAAAGAACAAAAAAAAGAGTCCTACAAAAATTTAACAGAGCCAGAATATCAAGCTTTATTAGTTGATGATGAAGTAGAGATTATAGATTTTGAACAAAACGAAAAAAATATGTTTGGTCAAATTGAAATAACATATGATGTTGAATGTCAACGAGTAAAAGATTATTCTAAAGTAGAAATTGAAGCGGTTCCTCCCGAAGAAATTTTAGTATCTAAAAGAGCGAAATCAATAAAGGATTGCGACTTTATCGCTCAACGAGTATCAAAAACTGTATCTGAATTAGTTGATATGGGTTTCAATAAAAAAGATGTTGAAAGTTTACCCACAGCAGAAGATCAAGCTTTTAATACTGAAGCTATTGTAAGACGAAGTTATGATGATGAAACCTCTGATATGGAGTTATCAAACATTGATCCAGCTTTGCGTGTTGTTCAGATAACTGAATGTTACATGAAAGTTGATATGGATGGCGATGGTATCGCTGAACTTAGAAAAATTATTGTTGGTGGTAGTGGTTATAATAATTATGTTGTTTTAGCTAATGAAGAAATACCATTAATACCTTTTGCTATGGTTACAGCTATTCCAATGCCTTTTCGTTTCTTTGGTTTATCTTTTTATGATTTATTGGCAGATGTCCAACAGGTTTCCACAACCGTTACACGCCAGTTATTAGATAATATGTATTTACAAAATTCAGCAAGAACAGTTGTTGTTGACGGACAAGCTAATTTAGATGATTTGCTTACATCAAGACCGGGTGGCATTATTCGAGTTAAAAGCCCCAATGCTGTTACGCCAATGCAAACTCCCAATTTCTTAAACGAGGGTTTGTCTATGTTAGCAAAGATAGATGAGATAAAAGAAAAACGATCTGGTGTTCCAAAGCAAAACACAGGATTAAATCCTGACACAATAAACAAAAGTCATACTACGGCAACATCTACAAACCAAATGATGGCCGCTGGAACCCAGCGTATAGAACTGATTGCTCGTAATTTTGCAGAAGGTGTTAAAGATATATTTAGAAATATATTAGCTGTTGTATGTGAGTATCAAGATCAAGAAAAAATTATTAGATTAAGAGGAAATTTTGTTCCAATGAATCCAAGAGAATGGACAACAAAATATGATGCTACTGTTCAAGTAGGTCTAGGAACAGGAAATCAAGATCAACGCTTACAAGTTTTGCAACAAGTCTTAGCTGTTCAAGAAAAATTAATACAAAATGGCGGAATGGGCTTAGTAACGCCGCAAAATATTTTTAATACTTTAGAAAAGTATTTAGAAAATGCAGGATACAAAGACGCTACACAATTTTTTATTAATCCGTCAACTGTTCCTCCGCAACCACCTAAACAACAACAACCTGATCCAGCTTTAGAAATTGCAAAACAAGATATTCAAATGCGACAACAAAAAGCTATGGGCGATTTACAATTAAAACAAAAAAAACAAGAGCAAGATAATATTATTAAAATGCAAAGATTAAATTTAGATGAACAAAAACTGGCAACGCAAGTGGTCAAAGATCAAAAAGTTTCTGATTTGGAAAAAGAAAAACTTGCTTCTAAAATTTTACAACAGAGTATGAACTAATGGCTTTTTCTCCTTTTATGCAAAGCTCACAAGCGCAAACTGTTATTAATGATTATTTAGATGGAAAAATGGAGCCTGTAACCAATGTTAATAGTGCAGGTAATTTTCGTAATCCATTATTTGATTTACGAACAGAGCAAGAATTAGCTGGAGAACTTGATCCGTCAGCTTTATATCCAAACCCACAACTAGATTTTTCTGCAACAGACGCACCAATTGATCCTTGTCCAGAAGGTTATATGTTAGTTGATGGTGTATGTCAGCCAGTAGAACAATTTGGTCAATCAGCTTATGATGAACAACGAGATGATAATAATAATGTAGAAGAACGACCATATTATTCTATTGATGCAATGAAAAATTTATCTGATGAAGAATTACTTGATTATTTAACAAGTGGTTTTTTAGGCAACAGTCCTTTAGGTTATCTTCCGAGCAAAGGTAGTCAAGTAACAATGAAAGGTGGCTTTATGCCTCCTGCATTTGCATTAGCTTTTGGTGGTCAAGATAAACTTAGAAAAGATTTTATGATGAGTGAATTAATGAAGAGAGGTTATTTCACAGGTAATTTTGATAAAAATAAAAATCCTATATTTGATATTGGCAATAAAAATGTGAATACTAATACAGGTGGAATAGAAAGTATGTTACCTCAAAATGTTTTAGGGCAATCTGTAACAGATGTATTTGGAGACACTTATCAGCAAGTAGTTAATCAAGATGGTAACACAGGATATACATTTACTTCTGGAACTCCATTACCTGCTGTTTCGCAACAAACACAAGGTGGAGTAAATTATGGAACAGGCAGAGGTGGTACATCAAGTAATCAAGGTACAGTAGTTGTTAATGATAATGTAATAAGTTCTCCTCCTGCTGTTAGTTATACAAATAATGAAGGACAAGGAACACATCAAGCAGGTGGTGGAGTACCAAATCCACACACAGATACAGGATTTAGTGGTGGTAATAAATATTTTAGATTTTTTTAAAAATGGATAAAGAAAAAGAAATACAAAGAGGACAAAGAGCAAAAGCAATAATAGAAGATGAAATATTTGCTGAAGCAATACAAAAAGTTTCTGCTGAATTAGACCTTGAATGGATTAATTCACCAGTTAGAGATACAGAAGGACGAGAAAAAATTTACATGATGAAAAAAATGTTAAATGTTCTTTTGGTACAACTACAATCTGTTATGGAAACAGGTAAACTAGCAACTAAACAGATTAACAAATAAGGAGTTAATAATGGTAGACCAACCTCAAAGTGAGGAGTCTGGCGTTTCAAAACCAACCTATACTACGGAAGAAACAGCCAAGGCGTTCACGACACTTTTAAATAAAGAAACTGCAAGTAATGAACAACTTGAACCAGAAACAAAAGAGAATAACGATATTGAGCCTCAAGAAGAGGTGACCGATGAATTATTTGAAAGTGTGGATGGCGACAACATAGAAGATAACACAGAAGCCAATTCAAAAGCTCAAGAGGAACTTTATAAAGTTAAGATCGGAGATCAAGAACTAGAAGTTACCCTTGATGAGGCCTTGAAAGGTTACCAGCGTGAGTCTGACTATACAAAAAAAACTCAAGATTTAGGCAATCAGCGTAGAGATATAGAAACTCAACGAGATAGTTTAAATAAAGAGTTAGAAGCAGTTAAAAATTCTCGTACTCAATATGAGCAACAACTTACAGAATTATCTAAACAACTAAATCAAAATAACAATATTGATTGGGAAACTTTATATCAAGAAAACCCTGCTGAATTTGTTAAAATGAAAGCTGAAGAAGATAAACGCAAAGAAGCGATGTTTAATGTTCAACAAGAACAACAACGCATACAGCAAGAAAAAAGAACAGAGCAAGAAAAAGTTTACAACGATTATATCGTAAAAGAACGAGAAATCTTAGCTACTAAACTTCCTGTTTATGCTGATAAAGAAAAGGGACCAGAATTTACTAAAAGATTAACTAATTTTGCAAAAGAAAATGGTTATACAGATCAAGAAATTTCTATGATGGTAGATCATAGAGCCGTTATATTATTAGCGGATGCGTATCGTTATAATCAAATTAAAAAAAGTAAATTAGCAAATAAAAAAGTAAAAAATGTTCCTAAAAATGTAACTTCTAATGCGTCTAATGTTCGTGAAGATTCTGAAGAAAAGCAAAATGTTGAAAAGAGAATGTCAAGACTTAAACAATCTGGACATTTGAAAGACGCACAATCGGTGTTGAAACAAATGTACTTTAATGAATAAAGGAGAATAATATGGCTGTACCTACAAATACCGTACAAACATATACCAGAGTTGGAATTAAAGAGGATCTTGCTGATGTTATATACAATATTTCACCGGTTGAGGTTCCGTTCATGTCTAACGCTGGAAAGGGAAATGCTTCCCAAAGTAATCACGAATGGCAAACTGATGGACTAGCAAATGCTGGTGCAAATAAACAAATCGAGGGTGATGATGCCGCTAACTTGGCAACAGTTGCTACAACTAGACTTGGTGACTTCACTCAGATAAGCACAAAAGTAATTGGCGTATCTGGAACTGACCAAGCTGTTACAAATGCGGGGCGTGGTGACGAACTCGCTTACCAAATGGCCAAAGCAGGTAAGGAACTAAAACGGGACATGGAACATACCATGATTGGTTTAGAAACTCGCAAAACTGCTGGAGCGGCCGGAACTGCCAGAGAATTAGGCTCAGTAGGAACTTGGTACGGTGGCGATATAAGTGGTACTTCAACTGCGGCTAATAACTATTCGGCTGCCGCTAATACTACTTGGGCAAATGCTGCCGGAGCCTCTGGTGCTTTAACAGGAGATGGCTTAACTAATAGAAATGCAAATGGAACAACAAGGGCTTTTACTGAAGATTTATTAAAAGCTGGATTAAAAAAATCCTTTGAACTTGGTGGAAATCCTGATGTAGTTTTAATGACTGCTTCGCATAAACAAACTGCAAGTGGATTTAATGGTATTGCTACTAACACAAACGATATTTCTTCTAAAAGAGTAATAGGCGCTGTGGATGTGTATATTAGTGATTTTGGCGAAGTGTCATTTGTTGCTGATAGATTTCAACAAGCTAACAGAGTAGATATTCTTGAAATGGATAAATGGGAACTCGCATACTTGAGACCATTTGAAACTAAGGAATTAGCCAAAACTGGAGATGCAGATAGACGAATGATCTTAACTGAGTACACTCTAGTTTCTAGGGCTCCAAATGCCAACTATGGTATTTTTGCCTTAACTGCTTAATTATAAATTATTTTTATATAAGGGGCGTTGTTGTAACGCCCTTTATTTATTGAAGTGAATAAATCACGGAACAATAGGAAAAAACAATGAGAACATTAAACGATTATTTTTTAACAGGAAAAATGACAACAATCTCAACTGCTGGTAGTTATTTTGTAACAGCGCCAGATAGTGGAAAAATTATTAAAATTTATACTACAATTAAAAATGCAATTTCTTCCGCTGATGCAGGTCTATCTTTTGAAATAGGCGGTACTGCTGTTGGTGATGGCGGAATTACAATAACACAATCTGGAAGTGCGGCAGGAGATGTTGATTCATCAACTCCTTCAAGTGCAAACTTTATTACAGAAGGTCAACCAATAGAAATGATTACAGACGGTGCATCTTCAACAGCTTGTGAATGTGAAGTAACTTTTGTAATTAGAAGAATAGGTTAATATTATGGCTAATGCAGGAATATATTACGGAAGACCGTCAACAACACATAAAATTGACTTTACCGCATCTTCAGTAACTCAAACAACTGCTTTTGGATCAGATACAAGTTATGTAATGCTGTGTGCAAAGACGGCTGGCTGCCATTTTCACTTAGCATCTTCTCCAACTGCAACCACAAGCTTATCATATTTACCTAAAGATGAAGTTATTTTTATTAAAGTAAGTGGTGGCGATAAAATTGCCGCAATTAGAGAAGCTTCAACAAGTGGAAGTTTATACGCAACTGAAATGATTTAATTCTAATATGTCAAAAAAAATATGGATAGATGATGCTAACAGTACATCTACAATTAAAACTAAAATGCACATTGACGAAAGCGATAACAAATATCATTTTGAAGATGTGCAAGATATTGAGCCTTTAATAGAAGAAAATAAAAAAGAAACTAATTTAGGTAATGACGCTTTAAAATTTAAAGGCGAATTAGGTAAACACGCAGGAATGACAAAAGTTGCGTCTATTCCTTTAATTGTTGTTCAAAAATTAGCGCAACAAGGAATTATGACTAACGCTGGAGCAATTAAAGACAAAATTCGTTTTAGAAAATGGTTAAATAACCCAGATAACAGCGTTTTTAAATTATATAATGGAAAAATTTAATGGCTTTAGATACTTACGCAAACTTAAAAACAGAGATAGCAAATTATCTTAATAGAACTGATTTAACAGAATATTTAGATACATTTATTGATCTCGCAGAAGCAAGACACTCAAGAGATTTGCGTTTGCGTGAAATGGAAACTGTTGATGTTACAACTAATACTGTTTCTGGTACTCAAAGCTATGATTTACCAACAGGTTATTTAGAAATGCGTTATGTTTTATATCAATCTAGTCCTTATAAGTTTTTATACTTTATGGCACCACCAGATTTTTTTAGAGTTTATAACGCTGGAGAATCTTCTGGGGCCCCTACTTACTATACAATAGTTGGTAGCAAAATATATCTGGGACCAATGCCTGATGCGGCAAAAGTTTTAGAATTAGGTTTTTTTAAAAGACCAACTGCTTTATCAAGCACAAATACAACAAATGAAATTTTAACTAACTTTCCGGATTTGTATCTTTATGCTTCCCTGGCTGAATCGGCACCCTTTTTAGTTCAAGATGAACGCTTGGCAGTTTGGGCTCAACTTTACAAAGAAGGAGTTAAAACAGCTAACGAATCCGCACAAAGAGGAAGAGAATCCTCAGCACCGTTACAAATGTCAACAAATAGAGTTGTTTAATGCCACAAATAGAATTTGGACAATTACAAACTGATTTGCCTACATATCAAAATAGTGGTGCAATTAAAGTTGATGGAGTTATTCCTTTAGCAAAAGGTTATAAATCTTTTCCTAGATTTGTTGCATTAAGTGGAACAGGTTTAACATCTAGTCCTGTTGGATTATTTACAAGTTTTTCTGCTGAAGGATCAACAAACTATGCAGGAGATGGAACAAAACTTTATCAAATGGATAGTAGTTTAGTTTTTCAAGATAAATCTAAAGCTGGTGGATATACTAATAGCGTAACTGCTGGTAGTAGAGATTTTTGGGCTTTTACGCAATTTGGATCAAATATTATTGCAACTAATGGCGCTGATAATATACAAAAATTTGAAGAAGGCGTTGATAGTGTTTTTTCTGACTTAGTTTCATTAAAAGCAAAATTTTTAGCCGTAATTCGTGATTTTGTTGTAAGTGGATTTGTAACTGAAAATGAAACAGCAAAAAGTTTTGACTCAAATACAATTAGTACAAATGCTATTACAATAACAAGTCATGGTTATTTAACTGGCGATAAAGTTATTTATGATAGAAATGGAAATACTGCTTTAACAAATTTAACTGATGGCTCTACTTATTTTGTTATAAAAGTTAATGCAAACTCATTGAAATTAGCTACAACAAGTGCTAATGCTATTGCCGGAACACCAATTACTTTATCTGCAACTGGTGGATCACAAACACATAAACTAGAAAAATTTGTAGTTTACAATCAAAGAGTGAAGTGGAGCGGATTAAATAATTCCAGTCAATGGACGCCTAGTCAATCTACGCAATCAGGCCTACAAGATTTGGTGGGAACACATGGCAATGTTCAAGCTGTTGTAGGTGGCGAAAGTTATGGCGTAATTTTTATGGAAAGAGCAATCTTTCGTATGGATTATGTTGGAACTCCATTAATTTTTCAGTTTAGTAAAATAGCTGATAACATAGGAGCGTTTGCCCCAAGATCAGTTGTTAGTTTTGGAAATGATATTTTCTTTTTAGCACAAGATGGATTTTATAAATTAACTGGTGGACAACAATTAACGCCAATAGGAAATGGAAAAATTGATGATTTTTTTTTACAAGATATAACATCTAATTTTGAAGGAATATGCTCTGCTGTTGATCCAAATAATTCAATGGTTGTTTGGAGTTATCGTGGTAGTGGCGATCCTAGTTCAGAATTTATAAATAATAAATTAATTTGTTATAACTTTAATGTTGATAAATGGTCAACTGCTAGTGAGCAAGAATTATTATTTATGAATAGTGCTTCACAAGAAGCATTTACAACTCTTGAAAGTTTAGATGTTTTAGGAACTTTAGACGGATTGCCTTATAGTTTGGATTCATATTTTTATGATGAAGGAATTACAGGTTTAGGAGCTTTTGACTCAGCAAAGAAATTTGGTAAGTTTTTAGGAGCTAGTATGGACGCTGAAGTTGATACAACTGAATTTGAAGGAGCAAAAGAATTACGATCAACAATAATTAACGCAAGACCTATTGTTAATGCAAATGGTAGTGATAACTCTACAATAACTGTTACGCCTATTTCTCGATCTTCACAAGCTGACGCTGTTACAACGGGAACTGCTGTATCAACGCAATCAAGTGGTGATTGTCCTTTAAGATCAACAAGTAGATATCATAGAATGAGAGTTAAAGTTACAGGTAATTTTTTAACAATGTCAGGTGTTGATGTAGAGTCAAGATCAGAGGGCAAAAGATAATGGCAACAAATCAATTTATTAATGTTCCTGTTTCTATGCCAGATCATGCACAGCATTTACGATTAATTTCAAATGCTGTAAACAATACTTTAGACGGAAAAATTAATTCTACAGGAAATGTTACATTAACAGCTAGTGCTACATCAACTACACTAACTGACAAAAGAATTGGACTAAATTCTGTAATAATTTTAGTTCCTACAAACGCTAACTCAAACTCTGCAAAAACAAATTTATATGTTTCTGCAAAAGATAATGGGTCAGCAACACTAACTCATTCTTCTTCTAGCAACACCGATCAAACATTTGATTATGTTGTTATTGGATGATTATACAAGTACCAAAAGAAGATATACATTTTATTTGGAACGAAGTTGAGTCTTTAATAAAAAAAGCGTTAGATGATTGTTATACAACTGACGATATTTTAAAAGGTTTAATTTTTGATAAATTTCAACTTTTTATAAGTTGGGAAAACAAAGTGGAAAGTGCTGTTGTAACAGAAGTTGCACAGTATCCACAAAAAAAAGTTTGTCGCTATTTCTTAGCAGGAGGTAGCAATATAAATAATTGGTTAGAACCAATACAAGAAACAATAGAAAAATTTGCTAAACATAACAACTGTAACTCAATAGAAGTTGCGGGCAGAAAAGGTTGGGCAAGAAAATTAAAAGGATATGAACAAAAAATTTATTTATTTAACAAGGAATTATAATGTCAAAAGGTAGTAATCCAACAAATGTAACAACAACCACAAGTGCGGAGCCATCTGAATTTGTAAAACCTTATGTAACAGAAGCGTTTGGTCAAGCAC
>VTLG01007049.1_pt1 | contig 27799 bp, 30 predicted proteins | sample 4694571 | NCBI WGS metagenome assembly VTLG01 (sample SAMN12604809, study PRJNA352737) | marine metagenome | biome: ENVO:00000447; feature: ENVO:00000209|ENVO:00000569|ENVO:01000036; material: ENVO:00002151; isolation source: viral sequences binned using virsorter ...
TTGAGGAAGAGATCCATGACCGAAAGAGAACCAGTCCGTTTGACCCTAGAGAAAAGGTGATAGCTACTAACTACCTTTCTGGCTTGGTGTGGCGGGGGATTGAGGAGGTTCTTGAGAAGCCAAAGGAGTGCATGAAATGGTTTCAAGAATGTTCAAGATTGATCAGCGAGAAGGAACGACCTTTGTTTTGGCAGAGTCCCAGTGGATTCCCTGTCATTCAGGACTACAAGCAGCTCCACAGTAAACGAGTGAAGACATGGGTGTCAGGTCAGGCTACTCATTTAAGGTTCAACGAAGAGAGCGACAAGATTTGCAAGAGGAAGCAAAGTAATGGTGTGAGTCCTAACTTTGTTCATGCCCTTGATGCTGCTGCCCTGCACAAGACAGTAGTGAGAGCAAACAAGGAGGCAGGGATCTACGACTTCGCAATGGTGCATGACAGCTACGGAACCCACGCCACCAGATGTGCTGACCTCTCCAAAATCCTCAGAGATGTCTTCGTAAACATGTTTGAAGTTGACTTACTAGCTAACTGGTCTAAACAACTGTCTGATCAGCATCCTGACATCTCGTTCCCTGCTCCACCTGAGTTTGGGGATGCAAAAATAACAAAGATACATGACTCAACTTACTTCTTTAGCTGACACCATTATGGATGAACTGCCGAAAGACCTTCTTCTTATGGATGGGTTTGACGAGGCGCTTGTTGGCTTTGTTAACCGCTTTGGTTCAGAGCCTGTGGCTTGTTACTCCTTTTCAAAAGTAATAGACATTTTAGTTAAGCAAGGAATGAGCTTGGTTGAGGCAGTCGAGTTTCACGAATTCAACCAGCTTGGTGCTTTTGTTGGTGAACAGACTCCCTGTTTCCTGCACACAAGAGAGATTCAAAAAGATGGGGACGATAGATAAGTCAACAAACGAACTCATTGATGGCTGGAATAATTTGGCACAAGCGGCGGTGAACTTTGGACTCCTCAAGAAAGCCCACGATGACGGAGCCGACATAGACCCAGAGGCATTTGATTTTAGTGAGAAAGAATTAGTAACCAGCGCACGAGTGTTTGCAATGCTTTGCGATGTTTACATTACAGAGAAACCGAAAAGCGAAAGGAAATAATACAGATGAAAAATAAACATCTAACTACACCAAAGGGCAAAGCTGTCTGGCCACGCCTAATCGAACCTGACACTAAGTTTAACAGTGCAGGAGTTTACAGCGCAAAGATTCACGTTAGTGAAAAGGACTTCAAAGTCTTTGACGCTAAGGTTAGAGAAATCTACGAGGCATACCACGCCAGTGTAGAGAAAGAGACGGGCAAGCAGCATGGAGAGAGCGAGGGATACCCTTGCAGGATCACAAAGGAAGGAGACTTTGAGATTTTTGCCAAGCAAGTTGCTAAGAAGCTGACGGATAGCGGACTCCTGGAGTTCACTGTTGCTTTGTTTGATTCAAAGGGAACAAAGATTACAGACAAGCCCAACGTGGGTAGCGGTTCCATCTTGAAGCTTTCTGTTGAGCCTGTTTGTTGGGCTATGAATCAGAAAGGGACAGGCTTGGTCACTGGTATTTCTTTGCGCTTGAAGGCAGCACAGATCATTGAGCTAAAGGAGTTTGGTGGTGGTGGTGACTTTGGGTTCAGCGAGGAAGGTGACGGCTTTGTAAGTGAAACCTTTGAAACGGAGTTTGAACAAGGCGAGGAAAAGTCCGGCAGCATACCGTTCTAAGTTTGAGAAGAGGATTGCCCTAGCCCTTTCGGGGGCTGGGGTGTCCTTCTCCTACGAGGAAATAAGGCTGAAGTATACGAAGGTGTGCCACTACACTCCTGATTTCATTCTTGGTAATGGAGTGATTTTGGAGGTGAAGGGTTTCTGGAGACCAGCAGACAGGACAAAGCACCTGATGGTTCGACGGGACAACCCAACGCTAGACATCCGGTTTGTATTTCAGCGTGCTAAGAACACACTGAGTAAGAAAAGCAAAACCACATACGGGGACTGGTGTGATAAACACGGGTTCCTGTGGTGTGAAAGAGAGATACCTATATCGTGGTTACCTTAGAAGCTGTTAGCACACACCAACCCTGCCCTAGTTGCAGTAGTAGTGATGCGCTAACAATAAACAATGATGGGTCTACCAAGTGCTACAGCTGTGGCGAGTGGACCCCCTCACATCAGAAAAACAAATCCTATTCTACAATAAAACAAGTGAATGAATTTATCACGGGGGAGTATCAACCGTTACCTCAGAGGAAATTACATGAGGACACCTGTAGAAAATTCCGCTATCAGATAGGTGCGCTTAACGGGAGCCCCTGTCACATAGCCAACTACTACAACCTGGACGGGAAGCAGATAGCTCAGAAGTATAGGTTTGAAGGTAAGCGGTTTGGATGCAGCGGTAAGCCTGACCATTTCTTTGGTCAACAGCTTTGGCCCAACGGGGGTAACAAGTTGATCATTACAGAAGGGGAACTGGATGCTATGTCTGCCAGTCAGGTCAACGGGAACAAGTGGCCTGTGGTCTCACTCCCATCAGGTTGTCAAAGCGCAAAGACAATCATTAAGAAACACATGGAATGGTTGTCTCGTTTTCAAGAGGTGATCCTGATGTTTGATGAGGATGATGTGGGGCGGGAGGCTGCTAAGGAAGTTGCTCATCTGTTACCTGCTGGGCGAGGGAAGATAGCTAGGCTCCCAATGAAAGATCCTTCTGAGTTACTCCTTGCTGGGCGTGGCGAAGATATAACAAAGGCAATGTGGGAGGCTAAGGTGTGGCGACCTGATGATATTGTTGCTGGTAGTGAGCTGCTGGAACGACTAACCAACCCCAAGACCTACGAGTCTACTCCTTATCCGTTCCACGGTCTTAACGAACTGACTAGAGGACTACGTAAGGGGGAGATAGTAACCTTCTGTGCTGGTAGTGGTATTGGAAAGAGTCAGGTGTGCAAGGTAATCGCCCACCACCTGCTTACTACTACTGAAAAGAAGGTAGGTTATATCGCTCTTGAGGAATCTATAGAAAGAACTGGTCTGTCCCTTGTAGGGATTGAGATGGGGGAACAACTCCACCTTCAGGAATCCTTCAAAGTTACGGCTGATTTTCATAAGGCTTTCAAGGCAACGGTAGGTAGTGACCGTCTGTTTCTTTACGATCACTTTGGTAGTCTTAATAGTGGAAACCTGCTTTCTCACATCCGGTTTCTTTCTCTTGCATTAGACACAGAGGTTATCGTTCTTGATCACCTAAGCATCCTTGTAAGTGGGCTGGAGGGGGACGAACGGAGAATGATTGATAACACCATGACCAAGCTTAGGTCACTGGTAGAAGAAACAAACATAGCCCTTATCCTGGTGAGTCACCTCAAGCGTCCTGAAGGAAGGGGACATGAGGAAGGAGCGGTAACATCGCTGGCCCAGCTACGTGGCTCCGCTGGTATTGCCCAGCTAAGTGACATGGTGATTGGCTTGGAGAGAAACCAGCAGGACGCAGAGGAAAGAAACAAGACACAGCTTAGGGTTCTCAAGAACAGGTTTAGTGGACAGACGGGTATTGCTTGTCAGCTAGACTTTGATATTGAGACGGGACTTTTGACGGAAGACATAGCAAATGAATTCAACAACGCGACTACAACTGAAAACAATGAAGACAGCATTTTTTGATATAGAGACACAGGCGATAGACAACTGGGAAACACTGGAGAACTTAACGACACTCCACTGTATGGTTGTTATCGATTATCAGGAGAAGGTTTACAGGTTCCAAGCAGACAACATCAAGGACGGGTTGGCTCTACTTAGTGAGCATGACTACGTGATTGGACACAACGCTATTAACTTTGACGGTCCCGCTTTAAAGAAGCTGTATGGATGGGAACACCACTCAATATATGACACCAGAACTATAGCTCAGTTATCCTATCCAGACTTGAAGTCTGATGACTATAAGAGGCAAGAGTTTCCCAAGAACCTTATAGGGAGTCACTCACTAAAGGCTTGGGGTGTTCGTATTGGCATTCATAAGGATGACCACGGGGAGAAAGAAGACTGGGGTCGGTGGAGCCAAGAGATGGAAGACTACTGTGTTCAGGATGTTAAAGTCACAGCTTCTCTTTTTCACTGGTTGGTTAAGCAGAAGAAATATTCACATCAGGCTTTGATGCTTGAGACTTCTTTTGCCAGATCAATGAGGAAGCAGACAGAGACAGGGTTCCCATTTGATAAGAAGTCAGCAGAGGATCTCATCAAGACACTGATGGTCAGGCGAACAGAGATTGAGCAAGAGCTTCAGGAAGTTTTTGAGCCCACAGTTGAGGAGATGAAATCATGCTGGTGGGTTGCTGGAAAGAAGCAGTATGCCAGTAAGAAGGCCGCAGTAAACGATGGGCATAAGGCAAAGGACGTTGCGAGGGGACCAAAGAAAACCAAGGAGACTCCCTTTAATCCAGGTTCTAGGGATCAGATAGCGGCTAGGCTTATGGCTGCTGGGTGGGAACCACAGGAATACGAGGGCAAACGTCCTGCCATTAATGAGGCAGTATTAAAGGGGATTGATTCTCCGCAAGCTTTGAAGCTTCTTGAATACCTGTTGGTCAGCAAGAGGCTGGGTCAGATTGCAGAAGGTAACCAAGCTTGGCTGAAGCTGGAACACAAGGGAAGGATACACGGGTCAGTCAACACGATTGGCACAGTGAGTGGGAGGTGTAGTCATCACCATCCAAACATGGCACAGGTTCCAGCAGTCAGGGCTGAGTATGGCAAGGAATGCAGGGCTTTGTTTACCGCTCCAGACAACAGGGTTCTTGTAGGTGCTGATGCTTCTGGGTTGGAGCTTAGGTGTCTTGCTCACTATATGTATCAGTGGGACAAGGGATCCTACGCAAAAGAGATTCTTGAAGGGGACATCCATACAGCCAACCAACAAGCTGCTGGCCTTGAGACTAGGGACCAAGCAAAGACATTTATCTATGCCTTCCTGTATGGTGCAGGAGACAAGAAGATTGGTGAGATCGTTGGGGGCTCCAGTAGAGAAGGGAAGAAACTAAAGGCATCCTTTATGTCTAAGATTCCCGCAATCAAATCGCTTACCTCTGCTGTTCACCTACAGGTAGAGAAACACGGCTACCTTCTAGGGCTGGACGGAAGGATGCTTCCTTGTAGATCAATGCACAGCGCATTAAACCTTTTGCTTCAATCGGCTGGTGCTGTGGTTATGAAGCAAGCACTGGTGGAATTCGAGATGGATAACAAAGACATCCCCTACGAGCTGCACGCCAATGTCCACGATGAGGTTCAGTTCTCTTGCAACAAGAAACAGGCAGATGCCCTTGGTCATTCCTTTGTCAGCGCAATAATCAAGGCAGGAAGAATCCTTAACTTTAACTGTCCACTGGATGGAGAGTTTAAGGTGGGAGCTAACTGGGCAGAAACTCACTAACAAAACGTAAAAATGAAACACGCCTTAATAGACGGAGACATGATTCTCTACAGGGCAGCTTTTGCTGCTGAAGTGGAGACCAAATGGGAAGACGACATATTTACCCTTCACACTGACTTTAACCAAGCCAAGGCAGAGGCAAGTCAGCTAATGGAAAACATACTCAAGAAACTGGAGACCACGAAGGTGACTACCATTTTCTCTGATAGGAAGAACTTCAGGCACGAAATATTCCCTGAATACAAGGCAAACAGGAAGGACAAGAGAAGCCCCCTAGCCATTAATGATATCAGGGAGTGGATGATGGAGACCTTCAACGGAGACAAGTGGGACAACCTGGAAGCTGATGATGTCATTGGAATCCTAGCCACAGGAGACAGGGAGAACACCATAGCAGCCAGTGGTGACAAGGACTTTGGAACCCTTCCCTGCACTTGGTATAACTTCCTGAAGGATGAGTTAAAGGACACCACCGATGAGGAGGCTGACAGGTTTCATTTAATCCAAGCACTGGCTGGGGATTCAACTGATGGATACGCAGGTGTCCCCGGAGTAGGGCTTATCACAGCTCAAAAGCTGCTAGACAAAAAGGGAGAGTCATGGGAAACCGTGGTTGATGTCTATGAGTCCAAGGGACTTACAGCCGATGATGCTTTGCTTACCGCTAGGCTTGCCAGGATTCTAAGGCACAACGAATACGATAGAGAAACAAAGGAAATAAAGCTATGGACCCCGCAGAAAAACTCTTAAAGCTTCACGAAGAAACCTGTGAGTGTTGCAGGGTTATAATGAAGAAAAAGAACTCTGATTATACGGGAGGAAAGACAGCTACTGATCCTTTTGCTAATTTTAAATGCAGCGAAGTGTTGGAAATACACCCAGTTCGTGGGCTTTTACTGAGAGTGATGGATAAAATTAAACGAATTCATTCATTCATTAACGATAAAGAGCTACAAGTTCCTGACGAAAGCGTTGAGGATGCTTGCCACGATATTATCAACTACGCTATTTTAGCTAAGGCTATGTTAATTGAAGAGAGGAAGACCAAAAAATAGCTCTATAATTACCTATAGCCATATATGATAATGCAAAATGAAGAATTCCCCGCAGTATCTAAGGTTTTCCTTGAGGCACTTCAAGAGAGGTTTCCTAAAAAAGATTTTGATACAGCAACTAGTCTTAGGGAACTAGACTTTCATTACGGGCAAAGGTCTGTAATTCAGTTCCTTGTGACTGCTTTCCAAGAACAGAACGAGAACATCCTTTAAATATCATGTGCCTATCTAAACCAAAAATAGTCCAACAAGACCCACCTCCACCACCACCTCCACCACCTACGGAAGTGGCTGTGCAAAAGAAGCTTAAAAAGAAGAAGTCAGCACGACGAGGAGGGGGTATTAACCGTCTTATTGTAAGACGTTCCAGCGTAAATACAGGCGGAATGGGCGGATCTGGGACTAATGTATGAACGCCTTTAATTAATAGAAAGAAATATAACTATGTATGGCATATCGACTTTAACGGCTGCTGTTGATACCGCAGCTTTTTCTTGGCATGGAGGGGAAGGAATGTTTTCCGTTGTCTCTGATGCTTCTTTTTCCGCTTCAAAAGTGGCGCTAGAACACGATGTTAGTGCTGAAGGTGAATCAGCTAACTGGCAAAGTCTAGGAGCTGACGCAGAATTTGCTGCTAACGGGCAGACCTTGTTTACTACAGGAGCTACCTCTCTACGTATCAATTTTACTGGAGGTGGCTCAGAAGAGTATCATTTGGTGGTTAAGCCTATTTTCAAGGCAACTCTTCCCTGGTCTTCTTAATCTTCATTGTAAGCTCATGCCCATCACAAACGCACTAACTTCCGTATTAACCCGTGGGTTGACGCAGAATTTATTCAAAAGCTCTCCCGCTAGTTGGAGTAACACCTACTCTATAGACACTGATGGGACTGACGATTACGTTAGCTGCGCCACCGGGACGGATATTAACTTTCTCCACAACGGAGGGACGCTCGCGTATTGGGCCAAGTTCGATGTAATCACGGGCGGCATCAACGCGATTGGGGTTAGCACTTCAGGTAAGCAGCTCTATATGGGAACCTACGGAGGGGCCTATACATACGCTGGGTATCAGGCGGGTTCTTCCTACGGGAGCATCAGTGCTGGCGCGATGTCCGCTGGCAACTGGTATCATATGGCTTTGACTGGAACTTCTGGAGGCACACTGAAAACTTATGTTGATGGAGTCGAATGCTCTAGCAATAGCTACACTCCGGGGTCGTCCAAGAACCCACCTTCCAATTTCTTTATGGGTGGGACGAACTCCCATGCCAGCGGAGGCATCACACTAGGCAACACCATTGATGGTCATGTTGACGAGGTAGGTATCTGGACAGAAGCATTGGATGCTGATGCAATTACTGCGCTTTATAACTCAGGAACACCTACCGATTTGACTGTTGACGCAGGAAATTATGATAACTCTGACACCTTGTTTGCCTATTGGCGTTGTGGGGATAATGACGGAGGAAGTGGAAGCACTATTACTGACCAGGGTAGTGGAGCGAACAATGGGACTTTAGTAGGGGGAACTGCTTTCGTGGAAGATGTGCCTTCTTAATTTTATCTTATGAGTAACAACACTTTTGTAATTTTAGATGCAAGCGAGGTGGTTGAAATAGACTTCAGTGAAGTTATTGAGGATTCTGCTGAAACTCTCCGTTATTCGCTGGATGGGGCTAAAACATTTGTAAAGTTTTCAGGAAACCCTCCAGAATTTCTTGAGGGCAAAGACACCCTTACACATTCAGAAATGAGGGAGGAGCTTGAGGGTGCAGATTGGACTCCAGAAGTTGACGCACCCACAGAGTAATTTAACTTATGAACGCTACATCAGCACAAAGCCTATACAACTCCCTTGAAGGAGGGAGGGCGCAATACTTGGATAGGGCTAGACAAGCCTCTAGACTAACAATTCCTTATATTATGCCGGAGGCTGGGTTTGGTCCTTCAAGCAGACTTGAGACTCCCTTTCAGGGTGTTGGGGCTAGAGGAGTAAACAACCTTGCTTCTAAATTACTGTTGGCACTCCTACCACCCAACGCTCCTTTCTTCCGCTTGAACGTAGACACCTACGGACTTCAACAAGAAGGAGCCCCCGCAGAAGTAATCAGCCAAGTTGAGCAAGCTCTTCAGAAAGTTGAAGAGGCAACAATGGATGAGATCAGCAGGGAGACCTACAGGACTGGTCTGCATGAAGCTCTTAAGCATCTCATTGTTACAGGCAACTCTCTTGTGTATCTACCAGACTCTGGTGGGATGCGTGTGTTCCACCTTGATCGCTTTGTGGTTGAGCGGGACTCAATGGGTAATGTTCTCTACATAGCTACAAAGGAGTGTATCAGCTACGCTGCTCTTGATGAAAAGATGAAGGCAGTTGTGGATATAAACGAAGAAGACTCAACGGAAGAGGTAGACCTGTATACTGCTGTGTGTAGGGAAGGGGACAAATGGAGGGTGTTTCAAGACATCAAAGGGAATCCTATTGAAGATTCTGAAGGAACTTATCCACTCGATCAAAACCCATTTATACCTTTGCGGTTTAGTAGGGTGGATGGGGAAGACTACGGCAGAGGCTACGTAGAGGAATATCTGGGGGATCTCCAGTCGCTTGAAAGCCTCACAAGAGCGATTGTCGAAGGTTCAGCTGCTGCCGCAAAGGTATTATTTCTAGTCAATCCTAATGGAACAACTAGAGCCAGGACGTTGGCAGAGAGTCCTAACGGGACCATTACTCAAGGTAATGCTGCTGATGTCTCTGTCCTTCAGTTAAATAAGTTTAATGATTTCAGGGTGGCGCAGGAGACTATTGCTGCCATCAAAGACCGACTGGGGCATAACTTCCTGCTTACCAGTGGTGTTGTAAGGAATGCGGAAAGAGTAACAGCAGAGGAGATCAGGATGCTTAGTATGGAGCTTGAGAGTTCCCTTGGTGGTCTTTACTCCCTCCTGTCTACTGAACTTCAGCTCCCTCTTGTCAACCGACTGCTGACTACTTTAACTAAGAAAAAGAAGCTGCCTAAGCTACCAAAAGACATTGCGACTCCTGTGATTATTACTGGAGTTGAGGCTCTTGGTAGAGGTAACGATCTTCAAAAGCTGGATTTGTTTCTTGCTGGTGCTGCCCAAGTTGTAGGACCGGAAGCTGTTGCTCAGTATGTGAATGTAGGTGAATACTTCAAGAGAAGGGCTACATCACTTGGTATCAAAACTGATGCTCTTATTAAATCTGAGGAGCAACTGATGCAGGAAATGGAAATGGCGCAACAAGCCCAACAAGAGCAAATGCTTGCAAAGATGGGGCCATCAGCTATTAAAGCAGTCTCTGACAGTACAATAGAAGAGCAGAGAAACCAACAACCAGAGGAATAATACAAGACATGGCTGACGTAGATAGAGTGGTTATTAACGAACCAACAGAAACAGAGAACATTACGCTGGAGCAGGAAGCGGCTCTTAAAGATGTTGCTGTTAACGAAACAGAAGAGCAACAAGGAGAAGAGCAGGAAAGACCTGAGTGGCTTGAAGAGAAGTTTGAGTCGCCAGAAGATCTAGCCAAGGCTTACACAGAACTTCAGAAGAAACTATCTACGGGAAACAAGGAAGAACCTGGAGAAGAAGCTGGAGAACCCGCGCAAGATAGTGGTGAAGTATCAGTAGTCTCTAACGCTACGCTTGAATACGAAGAAAAGGGCGAACTGAGTCCTGAAACCTTTGAGGCTTTAGCAGAAGAAGGACTACCGAAAGAATATGTTGAGGCATACATCGCTGGACAACAGGCTTTAGCTGATCAGCAAACTACCACTATTCAGAACTCTATTGGCGGCAAAGAAGAGTATGATGGTATGATTGAGTGGGCAGGAGAAAACCTGTCAGACGCAGAGGTAGATACTTTTAATCAGCTTGTTATTAGCGGCAACCCAGATCAACAGCAGCTCGCTATAAAGGGGCTCCACGCTCAATACAAGGGAGCTACTGGGTCTGGACCTACTCTTAAACAAGGAAGCACAAGCGGAACCGCAGTAAAACCTTTCACTTCAACCGCTGAACTACAGAGGGCTATGAGTGACCAACGATATGGAGAAGTTCCTTCTTACCGTGAAGAAGTGCAGAAACGACTAGCTGTATCCAACATATTGTAAATACCCCCATGAATATTATTAACTACGTTCTCGAAAATAAAGATGACCTCATTGCTATTGTTGGTTCTGTGGTGGCTCTTGCTTCACTTATTGCTGCTCTTACGCCTACCCCAGCGGATGACAAATGGACTGGAAAGGCATACAAGATCATCGACTGGCTGGCACTCAATGTCGGCAAGGCAAAGAATAAACCGGGAGAGTAAAGTTGATAGCTTCGATTGTTAAGCTGCTACTTGCTTTTCCAAAGCTGGCTGACCTGTTCTTCAAGGTTCAAGAGGCTTATGTTAAAAAGACTAAACTTGATAGGCATAAGCGGAGTGCTGCTCTTATTGATGAGTGGGTGCGCGGCGACTCTCAAGCCAACAAGAATACCGGAGTTCATCGAAAAGCTCCAAGCCCACAACTTTTCAGAGAATGAGAGGTTCACTATAGGAGAGATCCTGGATTATGTGAACGATCTCGAAAACAATTAACAGATTTCCGTCTTAAAAGCATTATCGCTAGTAGACCTTTGCCCACTGAGGTGGATAACAAATGGATGAAATGATGATGTAGAGAGACAACCGTAACCAAACCTAAAATTCCAATATAGAAAGGCTAATATAAGATGCCCATTGATATTCCAACCCGGGCTGGACAAGCTGGGGGAACTACGCGAGATGCTGCTGCTAATGGCGACAGTGCTTTGTTCCTTCGGCTGTTCAGTGGCGAGATTCTTACTCGCTTTGCCGAATACAACGTAATGAAAGACCTGACTATGGTTCGTTCCATCAGTTCAGGTAAATCCGCTCAGTTCCCTGTTACCGGGGTTGCTGAGGCTGCTTATCACGTTCCTGGTGAAAGCGTAATTAGTGCAACTAAGCTGTCCAACATTCAGCACAACGAGAAGGTGATTCACATTGATGACCTTCTTGTGTCCTCTGTGTTGATCGCTAACATTGACGAATTGCGTAATCACTACGATCTGAGAAGTATCTATGCAGACGAACTGGGGAAAGCCCTTGCAAACACTTGCGACAAGAACATCATTAAGACGTTCATCGCTGCTGCTCGCACTGGTGCTGATGCTCCTGCTCTTGCTGGAACTACTATTGACGGAGGTGATTTTAGCAATGTTGCTAACATTATCACTGCGCTGTTCAACTGTGCAGCGACTCTTGACGAAAAAGATGTCCCCTCAGAAGGACGCTTTGCTGTCATGTCTCCGACTGAGTATTACAAGCTGTTGACTTCTGACAACGTAGCTATCAGCAAGGATACGACCAATGGCAGCGCAGATGCTGCTAAGGGAACTATTGTTGAAGTTGCTGGTCTCCGTCTCTACAAGAGTAATCACATCAAAGATGTTGATGGTCTTGCAGATAAATCTGCTGTCACTACCGCTGGCGAGAACAACGATGTTTTCGGTAGTTCTGGTATCGGATACAACGGTAACTTTGCTTCGTTCTCTGACGGCACTACCTACGCCAAAGGCTGCGGGTTCATTGCTGGTCACGGATCTGCTGTAGGAACGGTCAAGCTTCTTGATCTTGCTACCGAAAGCGACTACCTCGTTGAGCGTCAGGCTACCCTCTTTGCAGCTAAGTATGCAATGGGTCACGGCGTGCTTCGTCCTGAGTCCGCTATCGAAGTTCAGACTTCCTAATAAGTCTCATAACTAAACTTAGAGAGGCCCCCGTAGGTGCAATCCCTGCGGGGGCTTCTTTTTTTTCTATTTTAATTTAACTTATGGCAACTCTCACTACTCAACTAGAGGCAGTAAATGCTATGCTAGGTCACATTGGAGAATCTCCAGTGAACAGCATTATAGACACCTCTACCCTCCCTGTTTCAGCTTCTACAGCTTTGTCAGTATTGGATGAAGTTAGTCGAGAGGTGCAAACAATGGGGTGGCATTTCAACACTACAAACAAATACACCCTTACTCCGTTAGCTGATAAGACAATCCAGCTACCAACCAACACACTGCACGTAGACACAACTGACGGATCAAATGATGTAGTGCAGCGTGGTCTTAATCTTTATGACCGAAAAAACAACACAAACGAATTCTCTGGGAATCTTGATGTAACCATTACATTTCTTTTAACATGGGATGAGCTGCACGAACACGCTCGTAGATACATCACACTGAGAGCATCCAGGGTCTTTCAGGCACGTATGATGGGATCAAGAGAGCTTGAGGCTTTGATTGCAAGAGACGAATTTATTGCCAAGTCACACCTTGAAGAAGTAGATTCCAGAGGCAGCGACAGGACAATCTTTGACAACTATGATGTCTATACAGGCATCGGTATCAATCGTAACTACGACATCTAATAGATATGCCGTTAATTAACACTTCTGTTCCTAACTTAATCCAAGGGGTTAGCCAGCAGCCTGACACACTCAAATATGAAGGGCAATGCGAGGAGCAGATTAATGCGTTTCCCTCTGTAACTGACGGGTTAAGGAAGAGACCTAACACCAACCTGATTAAGTATGATGCTGCTGAAGTTGGAGAAGACGCTTTTATCCACTCTATTAGAAGGAGTGATGATGAAAAATATATTCTTATAATAACCAGCTCTAAGCTGTTTGTTTACAACCTGGACGGCACAGGAGTTGTTAAACTAAATGATGGGAGCCCTGACAGTATTACTCTTTCTTCTGTAGCTCCTAATCTAGCAACGAGTAACCCAAGACAAAATCTCAGGGCGCTTACTGTTGGGGACAATACGTGGATCGTAAACAAGACGGTCAGTGTAAAGATGAACCCTGACTCTATGTCTGACAACCAAAACGAAGACGAAGCGTTGGTCTTTGTTAAACAGGCGGGGTATGACAAGAAATATGAGGTGTCTGTTCTGGGGAATAATAAACATGTAACAACTACAGATAGTGCTGACGGAGATCCAACAGATTCAACCGATCTGACTGTTGATTCTGGAGCAATAGCTACTTCTCTTGGAGGACAGTTAAACGCAGTTGGAGGAATTACAGCTACAGTCGAGGGATCCACAATCAAACTAGTTAAGACTTCTTCTTCTGCCTTTAACATCAAGACAAAGGACGGCTTTGCAGACAAAGGACTTGGTGTGGTCTACAAAACAGTAGATGACATCACTGACCTTCCTGTTATTGCTCCAGATGGGTTTCGCATAAAGGTTAGAGGAGACGCAGAGCTTAATGAAGACGACTACTACCTGAAGTTTGTCACCAACGAGAGGGTTCCCGGTGGCTCAATGGGTCGCGGAGGTTGGATTGAAGATGTAGGCTACAGAGTTACAAAGTCTTTGGATGCTACAACAATGCCTTACAGGTTGGTTAACGAAAACTTAAACTATTTTAAACTGTTTCCTGTGAATTGGGGAGACAGACAGGCAGGAGACGCAGCATCTAACCCACAACCTTCTTTTGTAGGCACAGACCCAGCACCCAACTACATAAACAACCTGTTTTTCTACAAGAACCGTCTTGGGTTCCTGTCAGCAGACAAGGTAATTATGAGCGAGTCAGGGGAATACTACAATTTCTTTAAGACTACTGTTACTTCTCTATTGGACTCTGATCCTATTGACATAGGAGTAGCATCACAAAACGTCACTAACCTGGATTCAGCAGCAGGGTTTCAAGAGAACCTTATTCTGTTCAGCAACAAGGGACAGTTTGTTCTCAAGGGAGGAGAGCTGTTAACGCCCTCTACTGTAGCGGTAAACCCTATTACTAACTTTGAGCAGACAGAAGGAGTTAACCCTATTTCTCTTGGTTCCTATCTTTATTTCCCCTTTACCCGTGGCAATTACTCAGGACTCAGAGAGTTTGCTATAAGCGCAACAGGGGACACATATACGGCTGACGAAATTACCAGCCACATCCCAAGCTACATCCCAAAGAATATCATTGATGTAGCGGGCTCATCTACTGAAGACGTTGTTGCAGTTCTCAGTAGCGATACAAAAGACACAATCTACATCTACAAGTATTTCTGGAGTAATAATCAGAAGCTTCTTAGTTCGTGGAGTAAGTTTACTTTAACCGCCTCAGAGATCAGGGGCATAGAGTTTATTGGGTCCACTCTATACATAGTTACTGACCGATACTTTGGGACTAGTTATCAAGTGCTTAGTGGTGGTGAATACGGAAGCGGAACCCTGGTGCCTTCTAGCGGGAGGGACTTTATGCTTCTAAGTATGTCCTTTACGGCAGGACTGCCTGATGAAGAAAATGCTAGTGATGGCTCTAATCTGGGCTTTATGACTCACCTTGACTTCAGACAAGCTAAGAAAATTAGGTCTGGTGCTAGTATTCTATCTACTGCCGAAAGCTACTCAGATAATCATATGGATTTCCTTCCTTTTGAAGCAACAGACTTTAACGGGGACAGCTTTAACACCACGGGCTCAAGGGTCAAAGTAATCGACAGGGCTACTGGTATGTCTATTCCCTACACAAGAGGAAAGGTTACGTTTAACGGAGTTGATTACATAACTAATTCTAACCAGCTTGTGTTTGAAACGCAGACTTCAGACAGAGACGTATTTGTAGGTGTAGAATATGATATGCAATACACGTTTTCAGAGCAGATATTCAAAGTGGTAAGCGGTAAAGGAAAGTCTCCTACTGGAGTTACAAAGACTAAAATAAGGAAAGGAAAAGTGTTTTATAATGACTCTGCTTTTTTCCAAGTAAAGGTAACACCAGAAAGACGCGACACCTACACAAACGAATTCACAACACAAGAGGTTGATGATTCTGATGTAGACAGTGTTAATCTTGATTCAGGTGCTTTTAGTTTTCCTGTGTTTACCAAGCCAGAAAAAACAACAATAACCATTGAGAACGGGACATCATACCCAAGCACACTCCAAGGAGCTGAGTTTGAGACTTTTATTCACTCCCGTTCAAACAGGTATGGATAGCGAAGTCTGTCATTATTACAAAACAGGGAAGATAGTTAAAGCTACAGAAGAACACGTAGACCCTATTGTCGCTGACATGAGGGCTATGGATGCCCTAGAGGTAAAATGTATGGGGACTACACCCAAGGATGCTCTTCTCGCTGGCTTAAATAACGACCTACATACGTTCTCAGTGCTAGACCTAGAGGACAATCCACTAGCCATGTTTGGCTCCGGGGGCCTTGAGGAAGGACCTGGATACGTCTGGCTGCTTGCTTCTGACCGCTTTAAGGTAGCCAGAAAAGAGTTTGTAAGGGTCTCTAGACTGTGGGTTAACACTATCATCAAACCCTTTACCTTCTGTGGTAACGTAGTTCACAAGGACAACGAGCAGGCACTGCGCTGGCTCAAGTTCTGTGGGGCTACCTTCCTTAAAGAACTTCAAATAGACAACCAACCATTTTACGAGTTTGTCATCATTAACAAATCTATATAAATCATGTGTGCGCCAATCGGTTTAATCGCGGGAATTGCATCTGCTGGTATGTCCTTTATAGGGCAACGGCAAGCAGCAAGAGCGCAAGAGCGGGCTCAAAAAAGTGCCAGTGAGCTTGAACAAGCAAGGTATCTTGACCAAGTAAATGCTGCCAGAGTTCAGCAGGCACAAGAGCAGATTGCACGCGCGCAGAGAATTGGTGCCGCTTCCCGTGGTAACCAACTGGCAATGGCTAGGGCTAGAGTAGCTGCTGGAGAAGCAGGAGTAACTGGACTTAGTGTTCAATCTCTTATCGACAGCATGACTGCTTCATTTGCTCGCAATAGATTTTCAGAGACACGCAGGGCTGAGATGCAAGATACAAACAGGGATCTAGCACTTAACGATCTGGCTATGAGAAGCCGAATGAACCTTCTGGGAATCAATAAACCGATTCAACAAGCTAATCCCCTTCAATCGTTGGTAACAGGACTACAAACAGGACTTTCTGTGCAGTCTGCTGCTAACAGGTGGAACTTTGGTGGTTCAGTTAGAGGAGCTGGGAGAGCGCAAGTAGTTGTTGACGGGGCTCCTAGAGCCGTTCCTGTTATGAATAACGCACCACCAAGACCTACATTTACTCCCCTTCCTCTTACCCAGACAGGAGGCAACACAATGCTACCGGGAACAGGACAGTCAGCAGTAGTTGAGTCAGTAGATCAAAGCTTTATGGATTGGTCACTAGGAGTGGGACAACCACCTGTTCAACGGTGGGATTAACTCTTTTTTAATTTTAATATATCATGCCTTCAAGAAATAGAACTCAAGTTGACTACAACCCAGGAGAAGCAAGCCTTCAAAGTGGTGTAGGGGCTTCAGAAGGAAACTACCAAGTTGCTGTAGCTCCCACACCAAAGACCAATGCTGCCCTCCAGTTTGCCTCGTTTATCAATCAGATTCCTAACGTAGCTGGTCAATACACCAACTACATTGAGTCCGTTGGTAAAGAGAAGCTGGCAATGATGACTGAGGATGAGCTTCTGGAGGAACTTGCAGGGGACGACAAAGACACCTTGAACATCCTTAAATACAACAAGGCATACAACTACGGTCTGGTTGAGAAGAATTTTAAGAGGAACTTAGAGGGATACCAAAAGCAATACAACGACATAGCCGCTAATATAGAAAGCTATCCAGACCCCGCTGCTTTTGAGATGGCACTGGATGACCTAGACACAGCTATTGGTTCTGGGTTTTTAGATCAGACGGCTAACGACTACCAAAGAAAAGCAGGAGAAGCTTTGTTGTTTAACACTATCCCTACGCTTAGAGCAAAGTCCCTAGAAAGGTATCAGGCATACAAGCAAGACGCTACGATTCAAATAATACAGTCTACTATCCATGACGAAGTATTGATGAATAAAGGCAATCTACCAGCAGGAGAGCTTCTTAATTTTGGCTTACGTAAGTTTAAAAACTCACTATCTTTCCCAGACTTAACTCCCACAGATAAATCAAGATTAATGGAGCAGTTTGTTTATGGACTTGTTTCTCGATACGAAGCGATTGGAGGAGAAGGAGATGCTGTGGATGTTTTAGACGCTGCTTCAGTATTTGAGATTTATCCAGGAGCAAAACTTGGTTCTATTGGCGACAACGCTACGCAGTTTGAAAGGCTTAAAGCTAACTTGTTGGATGTAGATACTGAGAAAGGAGAAACACAGGCACAAAATAGAAGTCGCGTATCTAACTCTGCAAAGACAGCATATAGGACACTTCATATTGGTGAGGTGGATAAAGAAGGTATTGCTGTAGATATGGATACTCTTGTTGATACTGTTGCTACGCATGAAAACGAAGAGTGGAAACAAGCAGCTATGCAGCAGTTAATGGAACAAATTGATTTAACTAATCCTAGCGTTACTGAAAGAAGCGGGAGTTTAGCTAACGGTTTAAGACTCCTTAAAGGAGCTACTGAAAACGAAAGAACAAGAGACTTGCTGGACGCTGCCGTAGGGGAAGTAGAACCAGCGCAGGATCTGTATATGAGAAAAACTATCTTAGATCCTGCTGGTAAAGAGCAACTACAAGAAGTTGTTACTGCTTATGTCTCTAACGATCCTTTTGCTCCTATACCGGATAAAATGCGAGTGGGAGATAAAGAGGTTGCAGGAGGAAGCGCACAAGCTATCAAAGCTTTTAAAGCAGCTAGAAAAGAACTCCCTTGGCTTGTTGCAGATAAACCTTCAGATCCTCTACTGGCTTACTTTAAAAAGTTAGCAGATACAGTAGATGGAGATGTGTTTGATGACTTTTCTCCTGTTATTGAATCCAGGGTGATGAATCATCTTAGAGAGGTAGAAACAAACAACGAGGCTTGGGCAAAAGCAAAAGGAGATATTGAGGCATACAAAGCCCAATTAGATGTTAGCACTAAAGCTTTCCTTGTAGATCAGGAGAGGGAATACAAATTAGACAAGGAGCTTAAGGACTTAAAGGAAAAGCAAGAAAGAGACGTTGGGGTTTGGGATGTAAGCGGTGCTGAGTTTGAAACCCTTGAAGATGAAATTAGAGAAGCGGTATCAAGCGATGATAGCTTTCTTAAAGGTGTAGCAGAATTTATCGGTGGGGGAGATGCTGTTGAGGGGTTTGAAAGCCTTAAAGAAGGGTTTAATGGCGGCGCAGCACAAGTAAAAGAAGACAGAGAAAAGTTCCTCAAAATCTACAAGGAAGATAAAAAGAAAAGCAACCAAGACATATCCATTAAAGCTTTAGCCTACAGCTTCCAGAAATTTGGTTTTAATTCGTTGCTAGACATTGACCAAAATATGCTGGGCGAGATTAGGCGAAGCGGAGACAAGGGGGAAAACTACCCTGTTATTTATATTTCTAAGGTTCCTATTGGAAACGCATTTAAAGGAAAACTTTTTGCGGCTTTGCAATATGCAAAAGGAATATCAAAAGAAGCTAACTTTAAAAAAGCTTACGACCTTGTTGTAGAGCATTTGAAATCGGATAAAGCTGAAGAAATTCAGTGGTGGATAGACACACTTAAAAATAATTAAATGCCTGAAGAATCAATTTTTACACCGGAAGAGCAGGATAAGCTGTTACAGCAGGGGGGATTTAACACAGGGGACGAAAAGCCTGTTACAGAAAAGGCTAGACCCACTGATGAAGTTGCTATTCAAGACGCAGAACGAAGGGATTATGGTATTCCAACTTTAAACACTCCTTCGTTTTTTGAGTTTCACGGAATTAACAATCCTGAAACTCCCGGAAGAGAAGACCAGATAGCTGATGATGTTGCTTTTTGGATTAACAAGGCACTTGAGGCACAAGAAAACGAATTAGAAATACCAGACAACGACTTTATAAAGCAACACGTTGTTCCTATGACTTATCGTATAGGCGCTCCTCTCGCTTATCCTGCTGCTGTTGCTGGTGCTGCTGGTGCCGCTAAGTGGGCAAGGAGAATGAAGTATATCAAAGCTGGTAAACTGCTCACACGCACAGCAGGGAAAGCTCCTACTCCTTGGACATTTGCTGGCTTTATAGCTGGAGAAGCTGCGTTTGGTGTTCTTGGTGAGTTTGCTGCACAAAAACACCTTATAGCTAACGAATACCAAGACGAAATACAACCTGGACACCTTATTTCAGCAGGTGTTGTAAACAGTTTTACTATAACGGGTGTCACAAAAATAGGCACAACTGTAAAACCGTGGGCGCAAGCACAGTTTCAAGGCACAAAAATGCACAAGTGGGGGAAGGCTTTAGATGGGCCTGTAGCTACTTATGGTGGGTATGCCCTGAGAGGGGGAACTGTAGGAGCTGTGTCTTCTTCTATTGACCAGTCTTACCAAATTCTTACTGATGAAGAAAAGAGATTCCTTGGAGATTGGAATTGGGAATACTTTGGTAAAGCCGCACTAGCGGGGGCAGGAATTGACCCTACACTAAACCTTTCAGGAAGAGCTGTAAAACGAGCAGCTACTTCTAAGGTAGTCAGAAACACAAAGACTTTTAAAAGGGGGGCGGCACTACATAACAAGGTAGTAAACAAAGCCAGAGAAAGGGAACTTAAAGCTATTGAAAAAGCTTTAGGGGTGATGGATAAGAAGATTGAGGGATTTGAGAAAGAGTTAAACTTAACTATGTCTAAGGGTGGCGTAGAAGCAGCAAAATTCCGTAATGAAATACAAAGGAAATGGTCAGAAGCTGCGGGACAAAAGCGAAAGCTTACTGAACATTTAAAAGACGCAAGAAACATTTACGAGCAAACTGCTTCTCGTTTAAAGGAGATGGAAGAATTTGCGGTAAAAAAGATAAACGAAGAAACATACGCATCTTTTGTAAGTAGACAGAAAAGAGTCCCACAGTTTTATGACAACAAAGGGTTTCCTGTTAGGCCCAATGTTCAAGGGGAGTTAGTTCTGTATAAGGTAGAGGGGCATGGAGCAAGGCGAGGTCAGGTAACCCTAAGCACACAAAGACCAAAGAAGGGCAAAGCCGTAAGTGTCAGCATTCCTCAAGCTAGGTTAAAAATCTTAGATCAGCTCGATGACGGTTCTGTAATCTTTACAGCACAGCAAAAACAATTTGAAGCGGCCTCTAATAAAACCCCTAAGCTTTTAAAATTTGTTTTAGAGGGAGAAAAAGCAGCGACAAAAGCAAAACTTACCAAGGAAGATTTAGAAGAAAGGACAGCAGTAGAAAGACTACTTAGGTCTAAAACCGCTGATGCTATTATTGATCCAAAGCAACACGCACAAGACGTTAAAGACCTACTGACAATGGCTAGGTCAAACCTTGGGTCAGCGGGAGACGTTTCTGTTAAACAAGCCGAAATATACCAGAGGTGGTTTCCCTACGTTAAGCATCTTATTAAAAGACTTCCTGATATAAAAACAGATCCCAAAGCAGTTGATGAAGTTCTAGTAATCCTGGAAAGGACAATGGAAATGGAAGCAGCTACAGGAGGAGTAGATTTCAAGGTATCAACGCAAATGCTTGCCATGAAAGAAGTGACCCCAAGTGAGCTAAGAGATTTCCGAAACCTCTACGGAGGGAGAACGATGGGGGAAAACACCCTAAGAAGACAAAACGCATTACAAGAACTTAAAGATGCTGTTGAAGCTTTTAAGGTGACAAAAGAACTAAGTGGCGTGGAAAAAGCAGCAGAAGAAGTTGCAGGGACAAGCCGACAAATCCAGAGGCAGAACAAAGCGAGGGCAAAGCAAAACAAAAAAGACCTAAAAGATAAATGGAAGAATGTGCTGGCTAAGGTGATGGAGCTTCACAACGGAGCTAAAGGTGCAACTAATCTAAGCGCAACCGATAGGGTGGTAGATGCAGTTCTTACTGCCAGAACAGCAACGCTTTTGATGGCTCCTGATACTGTGCTATTGGGACCAGTGACTTATGGTGTTAATGGTCTTATTGTTCAACCATTTAGACAAACGGGAAGAAACGTAGCTACGGCTTTCGGTTGGGGAGGTCCATTAAAAGATGCAAGTCTAGGTCAAAAAATAGCTTATTCCTTAACAGACACTCCGCTTAATTTAAGCAGAAACAACTTTTATTTACAAAACCTCTTAGCGATTACAGCAGACAAAACAGGATGGGCTAACTCATGGAACACGTTAAAAATGGGAGGAAGGTCTACACTGTTACCAAGGGCTTCCGGGTATCTTGACGTAGCAGACACCTCAAAGTCACTAACTTTGCGGGAGTTGATGGGAGGACAGAGAGCTATTAGAAGGCAAGAAAGTCCAGGTGTGATGGGCTTTGTGACAAAACGCGCACCGGGAGCTGTGGCAGATGAGATTAACTGGGCGTTTAAACAAGTAGGAGCGGTTATGGGGGCAGCAGATGAACCGTTGTTCTACGCACTACACAGAGCTAATTTAGCCGCTGAAGGGCAACGGCAAGCCATTATAAACGGAGTCCCTAAAGCACAACGAAATGCTTTTATTAAAGACTTTGTAGAACGTCAGTTCCTCAGAGAAGGCAGCGGAGCCACAATAAACGAAGCTGCTGAAGGTATTCACTCAGCCAACGAAACCCTAAGAACGATGGGAAGAGGGCCGAAATACGGAACTGAGGGCGTTGATTACCGCTCGACAATGTGGGAAAGAATGGCATCTAGCGGAGGCAAGATGATGTCTCTTGAAGAAGGGATGGCAAAAGCAGCCACCATGCGCGTGCTGTTCCCTGTGTTTGGTATTCCTGTAAGACTGGCAGGACAAAGCATAGATTTCTTGTTTTCGCCTGCGACTACAACTGTGGGTGTTCCTGCTAGAGTTGCTGCGGAAGCAACAGGAGCAGATCGTTTCGGCCCCTACAAAAAACAACTTAATACTTTAGATAAAACCCTAAAAGTAGGGGAGAAAGCTTTAGCTGGTTTTAAAAGCAGGGGAGAAACAGAACAGGCTAAAAACATGGAACTAGCTTTGTCAGACGCAAGGAACAAATTAAACCAAACACACGCGCTTAGGAATCAAGAGGTAGCAGAAAATGCTGGTGCTGCTGTGCTGGCTTCAGGTGTTTTATTACTTGCTTGGAAGCTGGCAGAAAACGGAGAGATGACAGGAACAGGTTCTTTTCTGACCCCAGCACAGAAAAAGACATTACAATTTAAGTCATTTAGACAAGGGGGAGAATCCTATAAAATTGAAGGTGTTGACATAGCTACAGGCGAAGGAGGGCGCGACATCCGATATTCAGACAGAATCAAAATGGCAATGGCTTTTACGGCTGATTTGAAGCTGTGGGTTGAAATGAAAGATGCAGGACTTCTTACAGAGGAAAACCCACAGGATTTTGATGAATTTGTTGCTGGTTGGATTACTCCTGCCCTTCAAGAACAAAGCGTAGCCAATACGTTAAACTCTATTGCTGACATTGCTGTAGGATCACCTGGTGAAAGAGAGGCAGCTACAAGACGACTAGGGGCTAGTATTACTTTGACCCCTGCTTTCTTTAGAAAATACCAGCAAGTAGACCAGCGGGTTTACCAGCAAGACATCACTCAGGGTCCGTTAATCAGCTCAACTTATAAATATGGTGCTGGTCTTGATACAGGGAACTACAAAAGAGACTTGTTTCACAGAAAGGTTGAGAAGGAATCTATTAGTCCTCTTGGTTTTTGGATCAGAGCAGCAGCCAAGCAACCCACAAAAACCGATGCACTTGAATCAATCGTAAGAAGAGATTCCCTGTTAAAAGATGGGGGTGGGTTAAGCAGACAAGGAGGAAGACAAACGATTCGACAAGCTACTCTTAAAGACTTTATTAAAAAGGATGGAGAAGAGACGTTGTTTCAGGTGTATTCTGATCTAGTGAATACCGTTGAACACCCTGATTATGGGGGAAGAACTCAAGAAGAAGTTCTCTTTGACTTAATAGACTCATCCTCTTGGCAAAAGAAATACAACGAAGGTTACTACACCAAAAGAGAAGCAGACGAAGAAGGAAGACCCTTTAATGAAGGCATCCAAGAAATCAACAAGGTTAGAAGAGCCTTCTTAAATCTAGCTGAAGAAAAACTACTAGATGAAGAAGAACTAATCGGTGGTTCTTACAGAAATAAAAAACAAGAAAACATATACCAATTTCTTTTTAAACTTAGAGAAGAATAATTAGCATAATCCCTAGAGAATAATACAATGCCTCACTCATACGTTGAACAAACAGGAGCAAGCACTTTACCTATTGCTGGCTTAAATTACATTTCAGATACGCACCTAAAAGCCATCGGAAAAGACTCCGGGGATGCTTCTTGGACTGCGCTTACAATAGCTTCAAAGAACCTTACAGCTTCCCCACCTACTGTTACAGTAACTGATGGGGGCGACTACGACACTGTAAGGATCTACAGGGACAGTGGGCTTGCTGCTTTAGTTGATTTTCAAAGCGGCTCCAGAATTACTGAGAGCGACCTGGATACTGCTTATCAACAAGGATTGTTTGCTGCACAAGAGGTTATCGAGAACGCACCGGGGACTGGTTACCCAGCTACTGGGGCAGCGGGCGCAACTGGAACTAGTATTTCCAGCGTGTCTACAAGCAAGGTAGGTATCAATACTACAGTCACAATTACACTAAGCACCGGAACAACTTCATCTTTTGTTATCTCTGATGGGGCAGCAGGGGCAGCAGGAAGTAGTGTTACTAGTCCTTTCACAAGCAGCTACGAAAGCTCATCACCTGTAGCGGTTCCAGCAGTAGACACAGACACAGAAGTTGATCACAGTCTTGCTGTAGTTCCTAAACTATTTTCCGTGGTGCTTAGATGCACCGACTCAGGAGGAGAACACGGGTATGCACAAAACGACGAAGTGCAGTTGTTTATTAACCCATCAAGCGGAGACAACCTAGCTGTGTATGCAAACTCTACTAAGGTAGGGTTTAGGAGAGAAAATGATATTTATGTTCTCGATAAGTCATCAGCCAGTGGAGCATTAGCCGTTATTACACCTTCTAAGTGGGGGTTAATTTACAGGGCTTATGCTTAATAAAAACTAATGAACTCAGAACACATCCCCTCAGTAGTAGGCATAACAGGACTACTAGGGACCATTACGATCAGCGACATCAATAACATGGTGGCGATCGCTGTAGGTGTTACAACCCTGTTCTATTTAGCCGTAAAAATAATTAAAGAATTCAAACGAGGATGAGCAAACCAACACAAGATAAGCTTCAACAACTCCAGGATATACTTATTGATGAATTCATCTTGAGAATCCAGAGTGGAGAAGCAGCTCCAGCAGACCTCAGTGCCGCTCGCCAGCTTCTCAAAGACAACGGCATCAGTGCTATTGCTTCTGCTGAGAGTCCCCTAGAAGAGTTGTGCAAGATTCTTCCATTTAACGAGGATGGAGTAGATAAAGTGGTGGGAGAATAACCAACCCCTATAGACCCTTGGATCTTCCAGATGAAATAAAAGACTTTAGAAACTTTCTGTTCCTTGTTTGGAAACAACTAAACCTCCCCCAACCCACACCAATACAATATGAGATCGCGGATTACATGCAACACGGACCAAAACGAGCTGTCATCCAAGGATTCCGTGGCGTTGGTAAATCTTGGATTTGCTCTGCTTTCGTTGTTCACCAACTCCTCCTCGACCCCAGTAAGAATATTCTTGTTGTCAGTGCTTCAAAGACTAGAGCAGATGATTTTAGCACCTTTACCCTCAGACTCATCCATGAAGCACCCTTCCTCAAACACCTCGCCCCCGGAGACAAACAAAGATTCAGTAAAATCTCCTTTGACGTTGCACCAGCTCCAGCAAGTCATGCCCCCTCCGTCAAGTCCCTTGGTATTACGTCTCAACTAACAGGCTCAAGGGCTGACATAATTGTTGCTGATGACGTAGAAGTCCCAAATAACTCAGCAACCCAGATGATGAGGGACAAGCTGGGTGAACAGGTCAAGGAGTTTGACGCTATCATCAAGCCAAACAAGGAATCTAAGATACTCTTTCTAGGAACCCCACAGTGCGAAGACACAGTTTACAGGTCACTACAAGAAAGAGGCTACGATACAAAAATCTGGCCCGCTCAATACATAACACAGAGCAAAAACAACCTGACCTACAACGACAATGTAAGTCAGCTCTGTGTAGACACAGAAAAAGAAAACAAAACCACGGAACCACTTAGGTTCTCTGACATAGACCTGGCTGACCGTAAGGTTTCCTACGGGTCCGCTGGCTTCGCCCTCCAGTTCATGCTGGATTCCAAGCTGTCAGATGTAGAGAAGTATCCCCTCAAGATCAATGACCTCCTTGTGATGAGCATTGACAACGAACTGGCTCCCGAAAAGGTAGTGTGGGCAAACGACCCAGCCCTAGAGTGGGACTCACAGGTTCCCAACGTAGGGATGACTGGAGATCGCTTCCATAGACCCTTTAAAGTCCTTGGAGATCACATCCCATACACAGGAAGTGTCCTCAGTATTGACCCAGCAGGTCGAGGAAAGGACGAAACAGGCTACGCAGTCTGTAAGATGCTCAATGGATTCCTCTATGTGCCATCAGCAGGGGGACTCCAAGGGGGATACAGTGAAGAAACCCTCAAGTATCTCTGTGTTTTGGCAAAAGAACACAATGTAAATACAATCATTGTGGAAAGTAACTTTGGAGATGGTATGTTTGTAGAGCTAATTAAGCCCCTACTAACCAAAGTTCACCCCTGTTCCATCGAAGAAGTCAGACACAGCACCCAAAAAGAACGAAGAATCATAGATACCCTGGAACCCGTGATGGCTGGACATAAGCTCATCATAGACCCAGAGGTGGTAAAGGAGGACTTCAGGTCAGCACAGGCTTACCCAAACGAGTCTTCCCTAAAATACCAGCTAATCTACCAACTAAGCCGACTTACAAGGGATCGGGGAGCCATTACCCACGATGACCGACTAGACGCCCTCAGTATTGCTGTCGCTTATTGGACAGAACAAATGGCACAAGATGCCTCCCAGAAGATGGAGGACAGAAAAGAAGACTTACTCAGAGAAGATCTACAGAAGTTCCAAGATAGCTTCCATAAGTCTCGAGGATCGTCTGTAAGCGGTCCTAACTGGATCTGAGTGTCAACACACCAGAGAGAACCCAAAGCCCTTTAGAACCCAAATATGAAGCCCTATGGACAAAAAACCCAAATACAGACCCTCTGAGGTTATAATTGGGGGTCACAAGTTCTCCATAGAATACAAACAGATGTCCGATTATGGACAACTACACTTTGAAAAAAGAACAATCCTCATAAGAAAGAACCTAAAAGAAGAGGATATATTGGATACTATTCTCCACGAAGTAGTCCACGCTTGTTTCTCCCTCAGTGGACTAGGATACCTCATTGATAACGAAAACATGGAAGAAGCCCTAGTAAGAGCTGTTGAGAACCTGGTTGTTCCTATCTTCAAAAGAGAACACCTCTCTTATCTTAAACAAAAAGAGTAAAAATAAATGTAATAACACCTGTAGCCATATACGGTGCCGTCGAGAAGGCCCCCTATAAGTACACTATAGGGGAAACCAATAGGGGGACTGGTAGTAACAACTCTGTATAATAAATAACAACAAAAGAGAACAAACTCCTTTGTATTAGATAGGGTTTATTTTTATTTATTTTATCCTATAGGTACACTTATAGGTACACAACTTTCCTACCTAAAAAGACAACTCACCCACCCCTACCCCATATTGAAGGGACTTTTTAATCTACTAGAAACAAAATCAACATGGCTATCGAACGAGCAGGAGAAAAGTTCTCTGGATACAACAAACCAAAGAGAACTCCAGGACACAAAACTAAGTCACATGCTGTCCTAGCTAAATCAGGAACCACAGTCAAACTCATCAGGTTCGGCCAAAAGGGTGTAAGTGGTGCCGGTAAAAACCCACAGACTCCAGCAGAGAAAGCCCGTAGAAAAAGCTTTAAGGCAAGACACGCAAAGAACATCGCAAAAGGCAAAATGTCTGCCGCTTATTGGGCCAATAAAACTAAGTGGTAGGCCCATTTAAATTACTCATTGACCCACCAGTTTTTACTGATAAATACAACTCAACTACGGACTCCTCTGGTCCCTTCATTGCAGGTTTTCTTTGTTTTTCCCTGTAGTGAAAACCGGGGGAGTCCTTTTTTATGCCAAAGAAGAAGAAAACCAAACCAAGACCTAAGCCAGTCAAAACAACAGGCACAGGTTATTGAGCCATGAAACAAAAACTACTAACACTAGCAGTAGCTGCCACAGGATCCCTAGTTGTGTCCTCTTGCTCTACTCTGGATCTCGGAGGCGCT
>VTLG01009546.1_pt1 | contig 27798 bp, 26 predicted proteins | sample 4694571 | NCBI WGS metagenome assembly VTLG01 (sample SAMN12604809, study PRJNA352737) | marine metagenome | biome: ENVO:00000447; feature: ENVO:00000209|ENVO:00000569|ENVO:01000036; material: ENVO:00002151; isolation source: viral sequences binned using virsorter ...
CGGGGAGATGTAAATATGGTATTTGTAGGTTATTATCATAAACTGGTAGTGTTTTTGATGCCCCAATCTTAGCGTTTTCACCATCTACATTGTTGAATAAATGGTCAGTAGTAACTTCAATCAATCGCATTAGTCCGAATCTACGAATCTGTCTTGGGTTTATGGATGAAGATTCAATGCCTAAAGTTTCTACTACATCTTTTGTAATCACTGTCGAAGAACCAACACCCGAATATTGTTGATGTAAAACTCCGCTAGAAGTAGACCCTGTTTTACCTTTTAGAACAATTGCGAAATCCGAGAAAGAATGAGAAGCACTAACATATCCAATATGGTTTGAATGATAAACGCTTTCGGGGTATAAGTCACTAATACTAAATATTTGCCAGTGAAGGGCTTTGGTATCTATTTCTTCTAATGTATCGGCCCACGCCGAATACGAACTAAAGGCCGAACCCGCATATAATCCTCCAGTATCAACATAGTCGTTTTGTTCATAATGATGTGACTTAGGCATTCTAAACCTAGAATCCAAGAAATTACCTTTTGCAAACGCAGTAGTATTAGAACCCATTATTGGGCCTTCTTTATTTTCAGGATTAGATAGCCAATCATACCTTTCATTTTGAATGTTATAACCATAGGGAATTAAGATAGGTTCGTCAGTATAACCATGTTTTACCTTAAATGCTGGAGCATATGAAGTAATAGAACTAGGCTCATCATAACAATTTTGTCCCGAACCATAATATGACCTTTTCTTATTCAATCTATTAAATGAACCATAGTCTCCTCTTTGTAAATCAATATACCTAAACAGTGTTTCACCGAAAAATTCAATCGCACCCTTATGATACCATGTAAATATAATTTGATTAGTAGCATCTCTGTTGGAAATATATCCCGCCCAATAATCATCTTGCTTTGTATTGGGAGTATTTTGAATACCATGAGTTACCGAATCACTAACATTATGTGGAACTGCATCAAAGCGATATATTCTTTCTCCGTCACTTAACGAACAAGAGTCTCTTTTTTGAGTTTGTCTACAAGGGTTGAATGTGATTACATATTCTCCTGTTCTTGGCCCAAAGTCTACTGCGGTTGTGGTTAGATATTTTCCTATTAGTTTACCATCTTCCCTGCAAATAAAGTCTCCCTTTCTAAAGAATTGTGAAGGGTCTCCCCCTCTAACCACTAGCATATTTTGTCTAGTAGTGGTTGTCTTTGACAAATTTCCTACTGTATTGTATGAACTGCCAAGTAAATATCTTGTCTCAACATGACTACTCCATGCCACATTCGCCAATGCTTTTTTAATTGTAATAATGTCTTTACCAGTTGATGGGCTATTGATTGTTAAAGATTGAATCCTTCCTAAATTAACCAAATCCGAAGTCCTACTAAGAGGAATAGACAAACCCACATCAGAAGATAAAAACAAAGAATCTCCTTCGCCTAAATAATCTTCGCAAGTATCGCTTACTGGAGAAGAAGACCTATCAATAATTATTGAGAAATCCAAATCTCCAATGTTCATATCCCCAGTAGCAGTGTCTATGCTAAAATCACCAGTTTTTCCTAGATTAGTATTTCTTCTACTCCTAGAAGTCAAACTAGTAGTATTGATTCTACCATACGGATAATTACTATCACCAGTTTCTAATTCACCCAATAAATATCCTTTGTTTGAAGCAATTATGTAATTACCTGCATTATCTTTGGCAACTTCGGGTCTATTTGGGATAGGTGGATTATACATTCTAGTGCCACTTAATGGGTCTTTTATCTCGTCAAGCATTTGTATGAATCCACCATCGGGCAATCCTTGAGTATTTAGGAAATATATACCATGTTGATTCATATTTTCTCTTTTTATTTTCTTTAGATTTTCAGCGTTTATTCTGTCTTCAATCAAAGTTTTAGCGTCTGTATCAAATCCAATAGTTTCAAATTCGTAATTGGTATAAGTAGCATTTATCATTCCCAAGAAATTATCATTTGTGTCAAATACTAAATCTCCCAAATTAACATCTTCTCCCAACATTGGGATATTTGTTCTTATGTAACCACCGAATTTATTACCCATTTCTACTGTTCTTTGTATTTGGTCTCCTACTGTAAATACTGCATCAGTGCTACTACCAAATGTTTGTTCCTTTTTCCACAAAGGAATATCGTCCAATAATCTAGTATCTTTTACATTCAAATCCACTCTTGCAAGAATCAACGGGCAAGTTGGGGCGAGTTTAATGATGCCTTTCTTTTCATCTCCACTTTCAACCGAAACTACTTCATATTCGGATAATGAAGACACCGTTCTTTTATTTTCATATATTATGTTATTAAAAGTGCTTGATACTTCTTCATCGGATAACTTAAACATAAATTCTAAGTCCTTATTGTTAGATATTGATATTGGATTATTGATGTAATATCCTAAAGATTGTAAATCATCATCGGAAGTAGTTGATTGTAAATCAGCAGTAGTTTGACTTGTTTCGGCTTTAGTTGTTTTACTACCCGAAGAAGAACCAGTTGTAGAAGAAGAAACATTTCTTATCAATTCCTTACCACTTGAAAATATAACCCCCTTATCAGCACAAGAAGTCAAAGCATCCAATCTATTGCTTTGAAAAGGATTAGCGGAAAGAGCATTTCCTAAAATAATATCATTACCAATTGGTTTTCTAGTCGAATCATAAGTAGTAAATCCACTAACCGAAGAAGTAGTTTGATAATCTGAATTAACATGAATAACCCAATCAGTTAGATTAACTCCTAAATCCGTGGCTACACTAGAGCCATTAGTAATTCCTTTGTATACAGTGTAATTACTTCCTGTGTATTTAGTGAAATCGGTTGTTGTGATAATACACCTTGTTCCTCTACCAATTTTTATAGCCCAAAATCTACCCGAACTATCGTCAGCACCAACTACTTCTGTAATCTCACCAATCCATGTTCCATCGGGCTTAAACAAATGTTGCCCTATATCAAAATTAAACAAAACTGGAGTTGTATTTGGGTTTAGTAAATAAATCCAACCAGTATAATTAGTTGGTTTATGGATAGTATCTCCGCCGATATATTCCCAATCTCCATATAGGCTATCCCAACTTGTTGGAGAACCTGCAAATTTGTATTCAGTTGCTACTATTGACTTTACTGGACTGTTTGTAGAGTAGATGTAGTCCTCTGTAAATTGTAAAGTTTTGTTAATCTTAACATTTAGTAGAGAAGATGATTTATCTATTGCTCTCATTTTAGTTTGGGGAATAGCGTTTTCTCCTGTTTCTACATTGTTAATGTTACCATCAAAGATATTTCTTTCAATCAAAAACTGGCCATTGTAATAATTAAGTATAGTTGGAGTAGTTACTTTAGTTATATTATTTACTGTAAAATTTTCATGTTTTCTGAATCCTTGAATTGCTAATGTGAAATCGGGTTTTGTAGAATCGGGAGTTTGCTCTATGACATTTTCCAAATAAATACAACTATGCAATTTATCAGAGAATTTTATTTTGAATCTCTTTTCTGTTAAATCACCATCACCTAAAACTAAATGACATTGACTATACACATCTTCTTCTTTTGTAGACGGGTTTCCTCCAATATTGTATGAACCTGTCTTATATGGTAAACTCATTGCCCCCGCAGGTGGTTCTGTATCTCCTCCTAAATACGGCATATCCGAATCAGAATATGTAATACTGCTTTGAATTTGAGATTCATTTGCCAATATTAAATTACCACATATGCTAGACCAAGCGGTTCTTTTTATTTCCCCCGCTAAAATATTTGACTCATTACTAGGTCTAGTTGCTTCATCTTCACTCCATGAAGTTATGAAAGAACCGTTTGTTTGGGAACTAGAATCATAAACAATAGAACGCCAACCTGAATAAGTTAATGTTACAGTCTTTAATCCCGCACTAATTGATTGAACAATATTACTAATTTGGAAAATATAATCTCCAATTTTAACCTGTTCGTATGGGTTGTTACCTAAAACAATATTATAGTCATAATCGGTGTTAGAATTAGTAACCGTTATTTCTCCCGTTAATGTGTTTATTGCAGTAACTTGTCCTTCTATTGGAGCATCAAAATCATATCCCATTATACCAGAATAAATAGTGCTTCGGACATTCAAATCGTCTCCTTCTTTTAGTTTAACCTTAGATAAGTCGTTTACATCTAAAATAGTAACTTCGGCATGGTTTCCTGTTGCATTGTAATCCTGTGAAACTTCTAAATCAACTAACCCATTAACTATATTATTTCTATCAAAAGAATTTTTATTATGAAGATGTCTTTTATTACCTATTCCGTCTCCACCATAAAGTAAGTTTTTACCATTAATACTAGTCTTATAATTTCTAAAACAATCAGTCCAATTAGTAAAGTCTCTACTATATGTTGGAACAGAGCCTAAACCATTAGCGTTTGCCTCTATTGGAGTATCGCTTCTGTCATAAATTTCTAACGAATCAACAACTTTAGCGGTCATCCCATAAGGCGACATATCCTTTACAGTCTCATTAGCAACAAACACTCCACTGTCGGTTGAAGATGATAGAGTAGGGGAGTTTTCCGATTTAGTCATAAAAACAGTCTTTTTATTTACTGAAACATAAGGCTCATATAATTGAGAATTTAGTCTTGGGTAAAATTTAGTATCAAGACCACTAGGAATAGTAATATCTAACCTAATATAACCGCTACTATGATGTCCCGTTCCAGTATTGATTACGGCTATTTCACCAAAAACTACCCCGTCAGAATTTTGAACCTTATTTCCTACTGACCATTGAGATTGAGTTTTAACATTAATATAAATCTGTAATTGTGTAGAAGTGGCTAAAAATATGTGTTGAGCAAAATGACCCGTAGCAACAGAACCATACCACCTACTAGTATTAAGTTGATATTTAGTAGAGTAATCTAACTGTCCTTTATTTTTTAACCTATCATCGTAAAAGTAAAACGAAGGAGAAGACGCTTGAACCCACTGGGAGTTTCTTAAATCTCCATCAAACGGTGCATCATTAAGCCCATATCCAACGGCTACAATATCTGTATTGCTTTTAGGTGGGCCTTTGTATATTGCAAACTTAGCACCTTTTGGAACATTTGCTCCATAAGAAGGAGAAAATTCAAATCCATCCCCCTCATAATCAAAAGAAATTATTTTAGTAATCTTTGCTATGTGATGGTTTTTATGGTCGTCTACATTAATAATCACAAAGAAATCTTCTGTGTTTAAATCTATTCTACCAGTAGATGCACCACTAACTGCACCATTGACAAAACCTACATTTATGTCACCAGTGTTAATTATTCTCTCTTCAGCACCACTCAAAGTAAAAGAATAATGTCCCGTTGATAGATTATATCCTACTGTCCCAGTTGCTTCTGTTTCACCAACAACCTTAGCACTTCTAATTCTATTAGAAGAAGTAGTTTCTAAATTAAGAAGGTGAGCATCTTTATCATGCTTATTTCTAGGAGCAAATCTATTCAATCCTATTCCATGAGAATTAGTTGTTGGCTCTGCTGAATTTGTATTGGAAACCGCCGAAGCATCGAGACCTCCAGTGCTAGTAGTTGGAGCGTTTTTTATTTCATAAGATACTAAATAACCATCTAAACTAGTATCTACTAAAATAGGATTTACTCCTGTATTAGTATTTACTTCAGAGGAAGAATAACTGGTTTGCCCCGTATTCAAAACATACTGTGTCATGCTTCTAAACCTCCATCAAATTGGTAATACAAAAGAAGATTGTCAAACTTACCATCAAAGTTTTGTATAGAATTGAAGGATTTTTTGAATCCTTTTGAAATAGCAAACTCATGTAATTCACCATAAAATTGTGTTCGTAAAGCCGATATTCCCGCTTCTCTATCTATAATGTAATTGTTTTCACTGTCAGGTATGTCCCAAGTTTCCTGTTCTACATTCTTACCAATATAACAATTAGTAGGAGAAAAAGAAAAATTCCAAAAATTCTCATTAACTGCTTCACTTTCTCCACTATCGGGATGATATTTATGTTGTTTTGTTGCTACTTCTTGACCGTTGTAAAACAGAACCATTCGGCCAGTTTCATAATTAAAAGATAAACCTACCATGTGAGTGTTAAACATGTATAGGGCTTCTTTTTGGGGCATTGAATAAACTACTTGATAACTACTTGAAAAATCATCTGTATAGTTTTCAGTGTCCCCATCGTCCATAGTAAATTCTCTAGTATTACCACTAGGAATTAAATCTCCAACATCCATTATTTTACCCAACTTTATTCCGTTTTCAGTAAATAATTCCATCCCTACTTGTAAATTAGATTTAGCCGTTTCATCAGTAACCGCCCCATTAGTTTCTATTTCCCATGTCCCGCTAACACCTGCACTACTTCTTTTTATCTTTAACTGTCTTTTATCTGATGCAAGAGCATATCTAGTTTCAGCATAATAAACTGGTTCTGTTTTAATCTCTTTAGTATCTCCAACATATTGTCTTTCTAAATCAGCAGTATGAGTAGTAGTATTGGCAGTAACACTAGGACTTGAAAAGGTATCAGTATAGCCTATTGTTGGTTCAAAAACAAAATCTGAAAATAATGTATCATACCCTCCTCCCGCATATATTGATGCCCTTAATCTATAACTTGACGGATTGAATAAATCAACATCTTGCAAATTAGGGCTTAATGTCCCATTAATATTAAGTCCGTCATTCACTAATGAAACATTAACATATTTATTATGGAATATAGTCATTACTCTACCGTAAGCAAGAGAGTTAAGCATATTTACAGGAGCAACATTTAATTGAGTTTCAGTCCTTTTCATTGTTTCAGCAAGATAATGTTTAGCCGTCCTTCCTCCGTCTTCAATCAAAAGTCTACTCATTGAGGGAAACACTTTTTGACTTTCAAGATTAGATAAACTATTCTTCTGTGCTTCTGTGCTTGAAGAAGTTATACTGGTTCTACCAAACCCTAGAAGATTTGGATTTCCTTTTGTATCATATGGAGTTAGATATGCTTCTAGGGAGAATCCTTCATTTTCAATAGCATAAATACCGTAATGTTCGGGGTCGTCATTACTTGATGAAAAGAAATCATTGTAATTTATACTGACATATCCTTGACAAGTAACGGGAAAAACTAGAGATTTCCCATTCTTTCCAAAAACAGTCTTAACCATGTAATCACCTAGAGCGTAATAGTAGTAGCAACCTTAAATGACATGCTAAATGTAATGTATGGGTTCATATCAAAAGTAGTGTCAAAATTTTGTATTACCCCACTCATTGCTTGAGAATCAGCAACTCCAGTAGAAGGGCTAATTGGGTCTGGGTAGTTATCTTCAAACAAGTTAGTCACACCTTGATTGTCTTGTTTTCTAGCATTGAAATTAAAAGGCACTAATGGCAAATCCGCCACATCTGTAAAACTCGCAACGGCATTACTTTGGACTATACTAGAGCCATCAGTAGAACCTGTTCCTGTTTGAGATATTTCATAGTTAGCAAGACTAAACTCGTTTATAGAGTTGTGATACATAAAGAATTTATTTACTCTTGAAGGATAAAGAAATACCAACTTACTCATGTTTTGTTGGTCTTGTCTAAAAGAAGAATCAACATATGAATGAATCAATTGAGCCACTTCTTGAGCAGTCATGTAAACCGAAGGTTGTCTAATTAGATTGGTTTCTGATTCAACATTTACATTAGAAGAAGCGGGAGTTGAGCCACTAGTAGTAGTCCAAGTTTTCATACTATTCAAAGTAGAACTGTCACCTTTTGCTTTTATTCTACTGAAACTCTTAGTTATAACTTGTTCAGTAATGATTCCGCTAAGTTGAATTTGTTTATCAGCCATTCCCGTATCAATAGCGATATTCTCGGACTTACCTGTAACGAAGCCACTCCCTGGAATTGGTATGACTGGTGCGGTTTTGCTAGTAGTAATTTGAACACTATCGCACTTCAAACCTATTCTTCCAGTTACTAAATCTCCTTTATCACTACCTTCGACTTCTAGCCAAACATAGTGTGCATAATTTTCTGAATTTACTGTCATTTATTATCACCTACCTATGAATCCTGTTCTAATATGCTTGGTAACTTCTTGCTCTATATGTCTTCCTAGTTTACTAGCAATATCTCTTATTTCTGAATCACTTGCTCCCACTCTACCATTAACACTTATGTTAAAAGTTAAATTGTTTTGATTGACTTGTTTGTTTGTTGTTCCCATTCGGAATACTTCATTTGGATAAACCGTAGACCCTACTGGCAACTTGACTAATTCTGGGCCTTCTTCTCCTACTAGTTGCATACCATCGGTTGTTACTCTTCCCCCATCAGCAAAAGGAATAATATCCGCTATTGCCCCCTTAATCTTGTCCCAAAAGTATACGAATGCTCCTACAAGTATACTAATTATGGCCGCCCCAAGTAAAGCAATCCAACCACCACTAAAGAAAAACACTAGGAATGCTAACATTGTTAGCCCTGCTAATATTGCCGTCAATGCTTTAGCAACTGGCCCACTAATCCATCCAAAATTCATTAGGAATTGTTGTAGAGAAATAAATATCGCCGCCACTCCAGTAATTAAAAGAATAAAGACCAATATTGGAGAAAGAACTGCCATAACTCCAGTAGCAGTAGCCATATTAGCGGCCATATTAATTCCTTGTGCTATCATCAACATACCCCATTTTATAGCAAACCAAGCAATTAAGCCGTCAATGTATGGTTTTGCTTTTGTATTGTAAACATCATTATTGAACCAAGTAAAAATATCCACTAATGCTTGTGAAATTTGCGCTCCAAAGTCTCCTGTTAATTCTGGATATTTATTATCAAAATAAGCGATAAATCCATCTTTTACTGCCCCAAGCATAGTAGGTAGCATCTCCCAAAAAACACCTATTACTATAATAAGAGCGTCAAATATAACAGGCATCATCATTACAAATGCTTCTATCAATACTGGTATAAGTAAAACAAGTAGAGTTACTAAAGCAGTTACTCCCGCAGTAACCATGTTAGTGAATTTTTCCACCAAATCAGCCTTTTGAGCCTCTATTTCCTCCACCGTCCCGCTTTGACTTGTAGATATTAACGCAAATAAAGCACCAAAGAATGCAGTAACGGCAGTAAATACTGCCATAAATATTTCTTTATTGGCAATAAACCCATCTCTTAATGCTACATAAGCATTGTAAATAACATCAAATAACCCTGCTTTGTATAATCCTATCAAGGCAGTAGCCATTAAACCAAACAAAAGAGTCCAATAAATAGTAGCAATAAACAACTTAATAAATAATTTAGCCCCAACTTTAATGAATTTACTTATTGGGTCTAACGGTATTGCTTTGGCTAATTTATTAGTAAGCATTTGTGTTTTTTCTCTTTTACTTTTACCCTTTAATTCTTCAAGAGATAATTTTTGTGCTAATTTTTGCAGGGGTTTTTCCCTTTTTAAATATCTCATCAAAGGGCCAGTAAATGGTATAGTCTTAGCAATACTTTCTTTTGCTTTAGAGAACTGTCCCATTCTTTTTCTACCCTTTGCTATGTCTCCTTCCATGTCTTTTTTTATTTGGGCGGTTTGTGATTCAACGGCGGAAATCATATTAGTTAATCTAAGTTCTTCTCTCTTTGACTTCTCTAAATCTTTCCGTTGTTTTTCTAATTCTTGTCCTAGTAAGAGATACTTGTTGTATTGTTCTTCAGTTAAGTTCACACTCTGTTCCATTGAGCGTTTCCTTTCTTCCAAGCCTTCGACTATAAATTCATCTAACTGACGAAGCATTTCTGCTTCTTCTTTAGCCTTCATTTGTTCTTCTAAAAGTTTCTTTCGTTGTTTAAGTTGGTTTTCGTAATTATCAACTGTTTCTTGTAATTGTTTATTTACCTCTACATATCCTCTTGAAGCAATTAAAGCCATTTGATTTTCTTCTTCTTTAAGACCCAAAAATTCCTTTTGTTTTGCTAAATCAGTTTTGCTTAATTTATCAATAACCTGCATATTTTTTGTTTTGGCATTTTGTATTTGTTCTTCTAATATTCTAAGAGCCTCAACTTCCCCATATTGCGCTTTGTAAAACTTAAACATATCACTTTGTCTAAGAAGGTCAGTTTCGTCTAATTTTGCTCCTTCTTCTTTGACTTTGTTAATTTCCTTTAGTATTATGTCATAATTTTTAACATTCTTTTGAACGATTGCAAAGTTTCTAATTGACTCTTTTTGTCCCTCAATCGCCTTATCTTCGGACATTTTTAGAATTTCAAAGAAGTTACCCAAAGCCCTTACTCGATTTTGGACTCTCCAAAGTCCACTTCCCGAAAGAATCCTACTAATAAAAGTCCAGTGCTTGTTACTGGCCGAAGACATTTCAGCGAATTGTCCCGCAAATCCAGTAAATCTTTTTTGGGCTTCTAATAATGAATCACTGACTTCATCAACAGAATTTAGCATATCACGGAAACCTTCTCTCATTTCCTTTATATCCGACATATGCTCAACCCTCCCATGTTTAGCGCATACCCTTTATGCTCTTTGTTTTATTCATTGCTTTATCCATTTCTTCGGCTTTAATCTCCTCTACGGTTTGATGAATCATCATCATATCTTGAAATAAATCCACAGGCATTCTGTAAACCTCTAATGGGCTTATCTTTAATCCTCTTGCGAGGATATAAACGCCTATGCGTGAAGCAAGAATTGGGTCTTCAATCTTCCCATTCTTTAAGGCCGACTTCACGCTTCTTCTTTTCCCTCATCAACACCTTGCGCTAGTTGAAATGGGTCGGGTAAAATAGCCTTAATTTGTTGCCCGACAAAAGGACTCAATCTCAACATTTCAATAGTTGAAAGGCTTGGTTCGGTCTTCTCAATAAATGTCTCAAACATATAGCGTTGCAAATCCGCCATGTCAAAATCAACATCTTGCTTCTTCATATTTACATTAAACAACTTCATTTGTGCCTTTTCCAACTCAAAGTAAGTTGGTTGTCTAACCCATACTCTTAGGTATTCGTCAGCATCAGGAGCAACCCTAATTTCGTGCATTACTGATTCGTCTACTGCAAACAATTTCTTCTTATCCATTACTAGTTTCTTATCCATATTCTTTTACCTCCTCCCTATAATGTGGAAGGAATATTATACTTATTCGGTAGGGGCGGTCTCGTCTTCGCTTGATGCCTCAAGACGCTCCGCTTTAACTGCTTCTGCTTCTACCTCCTCTTGCTCCGCAACTACGGCTTCTTCGACTAATTCTTCTTTAGCCTTTTCCGCCGCTTTTTTTGCCTTTTTTGTTGCCTTTACTGGTATGATAGGCATTTGTTCTCTACGCTTTTTTGTCGCTCTAATTACTGTTAAATCATCACTCATTTAATCACCCCTGTAAGTGCCAATGTGTCTTAACCTCGGCTAGTTCCAATCTTAGAGGCATAATAGACATCTCAACTTGAATTGGCCCTTTATCATCGGGGATTGGCCAAGAGTTTACACCCAACATATACTTTCTAAATTCAAGTTTGATGTATTCTCCATCATCTTTCTCAAAGTGTAGTTTAATTCTTGAGGAGTCCGAGGCCGCCTGAGCATTTTCAGCATCACTAATCAACTCATTGTATAGTCTATCATCTGTCACTAAACCACTAAAGGTCAATTCATATGTCCTTTGAGCAGGTAGAGCGTCTTTTGTTCCCTTGTTGTAATTACCAATGAATCTCTTATCTTGTAGATTGTTACTGATAGTAAGAGTCATGTTTGTTAATCGGATATAGTCTTGTCCGAATAGTGAAATTGTTCCATCACTAAACATAAATGGAGTCAAAAACTCTGTCTTATCATCACGGAAGTTAGCAAGAGAAGTTTCGTCAGTTACTCCCATTCTACTTCTGTAATTGGTTGGTGCTTTCAAAGTAGTTTTACTGTTAAGGTCAAGGCTCATGGTTAATTCCATGTTTTCAGTAGCAGTCAATGTCAAAGTGTTTACACGGTTTCCAGTGTAAAAACGAGTAAATACTTCCTCACCTGCTGAATCTACTGCAAACCTAGCAGTAGGAGCAGACTTCTCAATAGTATGTTCTAGTGTAAAAGAAGGCAACTCCGAAGAATTAGCCTCTGTAAAGTTGTAAACCAGTGCTTTACTAATTTCATTTGATGAAGTAGTAATTGCATCACTGACTACAAACTGGCCAGTGTTTTCTGTTGGTAAGGCTGGAGGTAGCATAATTGAGTTTGCCCCATTACTTACTACTTTATGGAAAAGTGGCCCATCAGTAGGGAGTCCAGTATTGTCAATTACAAATGTGTCTGTTGTAATGTCAGCAAGAGCAGGGGTAGTCATAGTCATAGTGTCTCCCGATTGGAAAACACCTGCAACTGAAAAGCCCGAATTTGCTTGAGCAATACTGCTAACACCACCAAGAGCATAGTAAAGCCATGCTCCATGATTAGCGTTTACTTCCATACTACCGCCACTTGTAGTTTCTATTCCCTTGTATTGGTGGGTAAAGTTTCTTGTTCCGCCAAGAGCGAGATTCATTTGTTTCATCTCTACTTCCAAGTTTGGTGGAGTAATAGTAGTAACTAGTCCTAACCAGTTATTAGATAGTAATTGTGTATACGAGCCAACACCAACTGAATAACATGGTGCGCCATATGACTGAATAATAATGTAGTCTCCTGTTGAGGAAACATCGGGTAAATCGGAGGCAGTGCCAGTAAAGTAAATGTGGGTATCATCATTAGTAACAATTCGTAGATTAGTAGTAACGCCTGATACGCTAAAGGTTGCTACACAACCCGCATAAACACCTGCAACCATAGGGCAAGTTCCACTAATGAGACTTGAAGACCCACTAATTCTATTACCCATTGCATATGAGACTAGCCCATTTAATGCAGTTGTCTTTCCATTCGCCACTACTGTTCCTGTGGTTACATCGGCTCTTGCGCTTTCATAACCAAAAAACAAATCTTGCTCTGGAACAAATGTAACACTTGTTCCGCTTCCTAACCATATTTCGTTTGTCATCTTTTAATCAACTCGTTTACTTACTTACTTAAAGTGGAGTGGCGTATTTCCGCAACTCAATATTCAATTTATATCCGAAGATACGCTTATTTCTATCATTGGATTCAGACCGACTGCCTAACCATATTTGGTCAAATCTTTTACTCTCACCGCCCACGCTAACAGTCGCTCCCTTTCTCCGTTGGTTCACCACATACTTAACCATTTTATAGAGATTTTCCAATCTATCTCGTCCAAAGGTTGTATTGGTTGCATCAGTTCTGTCGTCATGTATTGCCCTAATATGTAGAGTAAGGCCATACTTTTCATTCATTACTGACCAGTCTTGTGTAGGAAAATCAATAGTTTGACTATCCTCATAGACAATGATAACATCGGAAGACCGACCAGTTTGAACAGAATTGCTCATATCGTATCTTCTTCCTTTGTTTGCTTCTAGGTTTCTAATATCAAGAATGGTGGGTTTAACGCTATGTATTGATGGTATTCCTAAAGCGGTTCTTTGTGAAGAATCGGGCCAACCCGCATCTAATAGATTAACTGCGTAAGTTACTTCGTCCATCAAACCCCACCCACTATTTCACTTGAAAAATCATTAAGTATTTTTCTTTGTTCATCTTCAATTAGTTTATCTAAATCGGACTTTCCATTAATGTCTTGTTCAATATAAATTCCTAGTGCTTTCATACCATCAACAATACTTTGTAAATTAGCATCTAATTCTATTTCTTCACGCTTCATAGATGCCAATTCATCTAATCTTTGCATTGCTTTTATTTCAGCATCACCCTTTCTTGAATGAATTTTCATAGAAATGGAACGAAAATTAGCCATAAAATCCCTCACAATAAAACATAGGCTAAATTCTTTTGGGACTCTAAAATGTCATTTGCTTCTTTAACCAAAGTATCGTATTTTTCTTTTAGTCCGATATTGTCTCCAGTATCAGCAATAAGTATAGTAGAGTCGTCATGTCTAATCAATTCCGCCGCTACTAATTTAGTGGCCGCATCGGTGATAATGGCAGGTATTCTAATGTCTCCCGCTATGTAAGTAACTCTAATAGAGTTCTTTTCTACATAAGGGAAGTCTTTTCTAAAGTATAACATCCCCATACTACTGTCCTTCCAAAAGTCTCCCAATCTACGCATTTCTTGATTACCTGTAAAATCAGCATTTCCTATTCCACTTCCAGTAGTAGTTATTGTGCAAGCCGAGCCATCTTCTCCCATTAGCAAAGAAGATATAACAATAGTCCCCGATTCTTCACTGTGCTTAGTAGCATAAAAAAAGTTAGAAATATTCTTTGTTGCTCCACCATCTTGTAAAGATTTAGGATTGGTTGCCCCCGTTAAAGTAGCAGTTTTAGCAGGGTGGACTTCATTGATTAAAGAGATGATTTCTTCACAAGCAGTAGAAGTCCCTAAGTTACTTAAGAATCTATTATCATTATTTGATGTAGAAGGCAAGATTGTAAAGGTTGTTCCATCGGGTAGTCCTAATTCAATAGATGTAATTTGTGTTGCATCTGTTATTGTGATATTAGCAGTAGCACTGGCTAAGTCTTCCCATGTATTACCTTTCCAAACTTCTAATCGTATAATTTTCCTAATGTGGGTATTATCTAATTTACATACTCCAATATAGTCTCTATAATTAGATGGATAACCTGCTCTCCTTAACAATTCTAATTCAAAGTGATGGTATTCATCTTTGTAGACAATTGGCCTCCACGCTCTAGCACATCTATTATCAACAAAGTCTTCTACTCTTCGTATAATCTCGCCAATATCTTCTGTGCTTGGATTAGATGTAGAAGTAAAATTAGGCACTTGTAAAAGACCTGCTACTCTATTGGAGTTTGTGTAATAGCCAAATCCTTGAGAATAATTTGCGGTTACTGTCTTGGTGTCCGATGGGGAGGAATACTTTACCATAATATCACATTCCTATGGCGTTTTTAATCATTCTCTCTCTTTCTTTAACATACATTAACCATCTTCGTCTAAATGGATTAATTCCGACTTTTCCTTTTGTCCCTTGTTCTAGTTGTGTTCTAGGTGAAGAACCCGAAGGGATAAAGTCGTAAGTTGTTTGTTTAGTATATCTTACTCTCAATTTACCTTTAGGACTGTGCCATACTTGAATGTCTACTTCCATTTTTTCGGGTTCATTTTCTACTGGAGTAAATCTTACATCATACCTGCTCTTTCCAAAAACCTGTAAATTGACAAAGGGAGACTTTTTCATCAATCTTAACAATACTCCATCTTTACCACCTTCTCCGTCAATAAGCAGTTTAGTAAATTGTTTGGTTTTATCTGTCTTTTTTGATTGTCGGTTTTTGATTTCTTCTATTGCATTCTTAGCATCTTCCGTAGTAAGCATCTTTCCTTTAACTCCGAGTTGTTTAGAGTATTGTCCCATTGTTGCTCCCATCATTGCAAATAAATCTTTTAGTTGTTTACTGGTTGAATATTTTTCAGCAAGTTTATCCATGTCTTTACTTACCCTAACTAAAGCCTCTAATTCTTTTCTACTAGATACTATTTTATTGGAAAGTTGAATGATTTTCCCCGCATCTTTGACTTTTCCTTTGTTTGAAATAACAGGCAAGCCTTCGGAGTAAGTCCTAACCTTCATTCCTTCTGTAATCTCCTTTACTTTGTCATCTTCTATATTGAGGTTTTGTTGATTTTGTATTAGTAATACTTCGTATTCCAATTGAGCCATCATAGAAACCATACTGCCTAACTTCTTTCTAAACTTGGCAGACATTTTCTTTTGAGAAAGTATAGTAACTAACTCTTCTTCTTCAATAAACATACCATCTTCTTTATCGCCAAAAGTTTGTTTACTGGCCAAAGGTAGTTGTAAAATATTATCGTTTAAGACAGTTATTTTCTGTGAAGCAATTTCTCTAGCCCATTCTCCTTTTGCTTCATAGAATTTTGTGTAATCATCTAAGGTTAATTCTTCATTACCATATTGAGTCCTAAATAGGAACAATGCTCCTTTTTGGTCTTCATCAATGTATTCGGCTCTATCAGTATAATACGCCAACAAAGCGTTAGCCATGTCTTCTATCTGTGAATTTGCTTCGCCAACCCAAGTAAAAGGATTACCCGATTTGGTTTGTTCAACCTTATTCAATTTATTTTCTAATTCATTGACATCAAGGAAAAGTAATCTATTTTTAGAACCTACATTAATAGTAAATTCCTCTTTCATTTGTTTTACTTGTCCTTCCATTGCTTGTATAACCTTGTTATCTTCGGGTGCTAATAGACTAAATTCTTTTGCTTCGGATTGAATTGCATTCATCAATTCTTTTATTTTACCTGCCCCATACAAGGAGTCGGGTATCTTTTTTGTTTTACTAGGTGGGACTTTTTCTATTTCCCAATCTGAAAGTCTAAATCCTAATTCAACTAATTTATCTTTCATTGCTTTAGTGGGACTGCCTGTTTCGTCTGTCATATTTAGTGTGAATCTTATTCCGCTAACAGATTTACCGTCCCTAATATTTCTAGTTTCTATTGCGTCTTTTATGTCGTCTTCGTCCATTACAAACTTGCCTTCCATAACATCTTTTCTTAGATTGTTCAATTCTTCAAAGAATTTTTTTGGTTCGCCTGTTTCTTCATCAAATTCTCTTTCCGATTCATCGGGGACTTTCATTCTTTCTTCGGACAAATAATAACCAATGAATAAATCACGATAAGAGGTTTCATCTAAAACTTGTCTCATTTTTATATCCTTTAGTTTTTGATTATCTTCTTCAATGATTGCTTCTATTTCTTCTTTTGTAGGCTCGTATTCTTTATCTCCTTTAGAAGATATAATCGCTTCTTTAGCATCTTGGTAATTACCCATTCCCAAGTTTTTTCTATCTTCATCTGTAAGCCCTGCTGATTCTAAAGCGTCAAAGATAGATAACTCCCCCAAAGCGACTAAGCCCTTTCTTGCTGAATCCTTAAGATTATCAATCTTAACTTGGCCTTGATTATCGGGAGCATAAAACGCATTGTATTTTGCATCCTTAAATCTTTTAACAAACTGTCTAGGATTCTCAATATAATCGTCTAAATTGTCTAAGCCCTTAATATCTCTATTACCGTTAGAGTCAAATAAAAACTCAACAAGGTATCTTTGCATTTGCGAAGGAAAGTCTGATATTTCCCTCTCTAAAGAAGCAAGAGGAGGCCACAATTCATTCTTTAATAGGAGCAATACAAATCACCCTATCACATCAAAAACTTAGCCCACGCCGCCGCTTTTTTCATTCCTGTCGCTAAACCTAAACCACCTGCTGGCATTTCATATGTGATTTGGCCAGTATTTTGGTCATACCAATAAGGATTGTTATACTGGTCATAACCCATAGGAGGGACTGGATAGCCTGAATTATTACCCATGCCTCCCATTGCTTGATTCATATTGCCTCCCATTGGCTGACCTTGTATTTGTTGGCCATTTGGAGTAACCCCTGCCTGTTGGAAATTAACGCCTGGCCCTTGTGAGGCGGCGGTCATACCTTGACTTTCTAGGAAAGAGTTCTTTGCCATTTGTCTTTGTAAGACTACTTCCTCATTTAAGGCGGCGTTCATAATTGCTTGAATATCTAATTCTAGGTTCTCTTGGGTAATTCTTTCATACTCTCTCAAGGAGTATTCATTTACTTTTATGTCTCCCGATTCAGTTGTCATAAACTCAAGTTTACACAACATTTGAGACATGGTTCTTTTAATTACATCTTCCATTAGTTGTTCTAATGCTCTTAAAAAATCTACACCATGATACTTTAGAAATTCTTCAACATGGTTATCTTGTAAGGTTAAAAGATTGTAAGTATCTTTGAAATTCTTTTCTTGATTTACGGCCATGTTGTTGGCTAGTGTGCTATTACTTGTTCCGAATATAGGCATTATTGTTCATCTCCATTGTTTAGTGTGCGTTCTAACTGTTCCATTTTTCCAATAATTTCAGCCTTTAATCTTACGAATCTTTCAGCATTACTCTCCTTATCATGTTCGGGTGCTTCTACCGTCCAACCCTCCGCAGTTAGATGTGCCACATCGTTTGGGGTTAAAGTGGTTATGGGTTCTTTTGGCTTATTTACCATAGGTATTCTCGCTTTAGGTATAAACCGCTTAAAATCTAAACCGTGTTTATCAGCAATAATTTGTTGCTCTAACATCTCCATTTGTCTCCACATTTGAGTATGTTTAGGACAATATGTTCCTTTCATTGGCCTTCCCTTATCTACTTCGCTTAGTGGAATGTATGGTCTCATTGGGTCGTCAGCCTCCCAAACATGATGAGTGCCACAAACCACACATCTATTCTTTACATCAAAAGCATGGCCATATTTAATGAATAATGCTTTCTTTTTCTGTGGTCTAAGTATGGCCTTTATTTCTTTTAATTGCTTTTTAGGCTTAAGTGAATCATATTTGTATTCCATGATTGGCCCTGCTGACCTTGCCTTTTCTTTCTTAGAGGCAAAGGGACTATTGCCTAACATATTCGCTTGGTTATTCTGTAATAATGGTGCTTGATACATTTTTATTTCTCCTTAGTAATCTTTTATCATAGTCATAACGCCTCGATAGACCATCTCTGAATCGGACTTTGCCGACATGATGTATTTATGCGTTGGGATTCCCTTCTTATGTAATTTTTCTAATCCATAAACAAAGGGAGCAAAAATTGGGTGTTCTTCTATCGGGCCATCATAACTAGGATTCTCTTTCCATAAATCATATTTGTTCGCCCATAAACCTACTGCAATTGGAAATTCAGTATGCTTTTTTCTTTTTCTACGATTACCTTTACGCCAATAATCGTCAGTAATTAAATCAGTTAAATATTGCCATGCTAATTGATTTTGCATATTTGCGGGATTTTTCAAGTGTCTATTATCAATCATAAAGATGATGTAACGGACTTTTCTTTTTCTAATGTCTTCCGCCCACTCATGCCAATATTGCACTTCTCCCGCACAATCAGCAGTCTTTAGCGTTCTAACATCACCATCAATTTTTACTACTTTTCTAGTTGCCCTGTGACGACCAACTGTTCTCTTTTTTATTTCCCCAACATTGCCTCTTGTTCGCAGTTGATTATGTAAAGTAGTTTTACCAACTTCGGTTGCTCCATAGACTCCAAACTGTATAGCGTGTAATCTATTTCTAATACCTAAAACCGCATCAACAATCCATATACCAAAGTGAACATAAACCGACATAAAAACACCCGATTACAATAGGTGTCCTAATGTGTTATCCCACATCCATTGTAAAACATTAATGTCAAATATACCCATTATATTACCTATTAAAAAACCCGCAGTAGTGAAGGTTATCATCCACATTGTAGCCTTCATCTTGATAAACAGAATATCAGCCGAGTGCGCCCTTTGGACATCATAAGCCATTTGCTCGTTCCCTCCGAATAAATCGGGAAGAAATAAACCCAACATAACCACCCTCTCATTGCTCTATTTCAGCAAGGAAAGCAGAGTTAGCCTCTTGGGTATTCTCTTGGGGAGTCCATCGTTGTGTATATTGAGGTTGAGCATTAACTGGGACATAGGATTTGATTGATTCCAAAACCTTCTGTCTTTGCTCAGACTCCTTGCCCTTTCTTTCCCAGTAAAAACGCACTTGTCTATCTAACAAATACATTTCCATTCTATCATTCATTGTCAAATCAAACAATGATTTCATAACCATAATCGCACCCACCGTAATAAGCCCAAATAATATTGCATGTGAAAATGCAGTAAAAGGGAATGAAGGGCCAAACTGTGCATAGAAATACACATTCGCCCCACTAATACTACCCACAAAAAGAATAGTCATTATTAATCTTGTATCGCTCTTTATCGCCGCCATAATTATACCTCATGCGAAGTTTACTTGGACATTTCCTGTTCCACCGCTTAATGTTACATGAATACCATTTAACATCTTTGCGGAGTGCATATCATATTCTAATGATTTACCCGCCTCAACATTCATCATAAGCACAATCTTTCCGCTACCCGCCGAATTATTGTCGTGTATTACTACTAAACAAGAATCAGTTGAATGTCCATTTGTTACATGCACACTTACTAACCTGCAAGCATCTCTGTAAACTACTGAATTTGTGGTAATATTACCGCTATTTTGACACCCTGCTATCGCCATTTCTGTTCACTCCGTTATGCTTAGGGAAGTAAAGCCTACCATTAAGCGTTTTGGCGAGAATCATTCATTTGATTCTTCTTCGCCTGTTTCGCTCTCGCCTTCACTATCAGTAGTTTCTTCTACTGGTGGAGGGGTTGGTTCGGGGGTAGGAGTTGCAACTGGTGTTGTTTTAGTATTAGCCTTTCGTCTACCTTTTGGCTTAGTAGGGTTTAATACAGTTTCAACCTGTTTCAGTGTTGCATTAGGTTGCAAGTTTAGAATCTCTCTTAGTCTGTTTTGCCATTGTTTTGGCAATTCCTTGAAATCATCTATGTCCTTTGCAGTCCATTCTACTTCACAAACAGATGAGCCGATTAAGTGCATTGCCTCCATTAAAGGCATCTCTGTTGGTTCATTCTTGTATAGCATTCTGTTTCCATAGGCCGCAAAACCGTTAGGAGTTGGGGCAGTGTGTGTTACTATTGCCACAGTGAATCACCTTCAAAGGCTTCCAAATACTCTAAGACGGAATTGCATTCCACTATGAGTTCCGCCATCAGCAACTTCCGCAGGTGTCGCTTGTAGTGCATCAACAATTAGCATAGTTACCGAAGATGCGCTAGTATAACTACCATCAGTCCCCGATATTACAAAGGTTGGATAAAACTTTACATTACTAGTCCCTGTATGGGAAATAGAATTGATTGTGTTTAGTCCAAACTTAGAAGCACTAATTACTACACCCGAAGCATCGTAAGTTGATACATCAATAAGTGCATCAATCATATACTCATCACCATTGACTCTAGGGGTAGTCATACCCTTATGGTCGGCTAATAGAGTAACCGTAAAAACTTCTTCTGTCAATTAAAACGCCTCACTCTAGGTTTGTAATCTTGCCTTGTCCCTTGAAGTAAGAGCAACCAAGTTCTCCCATTGTTCGGTAAAGTCCACGGTTTCCAAGCACACCAACACCGAATGGGTTTCCGTTGTTAATACCATCTTCAAAGTATTGAGTTGGTTTTAGCACCGCAAGCCACATATGGTCAGTATCAAGCACAAAGATGTCAGATAGCAATGTTGCTCCAGATTCACCAGTGCCAGTCAATTCCTTAGCAGGGATAAGTGGTAGGTCGTAGTATGTTGCAACACGGAATCCTACTTCTGTTCCCTTAACGCCTTTTACACCGTTTACTGATGGTGCAACTTCTTTAGCGTCCATGAATCTTTCTTGGCTTTGTAGCAAGTCAGCCATTGTTTGGATAGTATCATATCCAGTTAGCAATACTTTAGGAGAAGCACCTTCAAGTCTCAAATCACGAATCATCGAGTTTAAGATTGACAAGGTTAGAGGTCGAGCAGTGCCACTACCGTAGCCTCCACCGTTGCTAACCTTTGCGTCAAGGAAAGTGTTGGTTGTTGTTCCACTTCGGCTTACACCGTATAGTTTCAACAATAGGTCTGCTCCACCGCTTGCACTGCAAGTAATGTCTCCTGTTGAATCAGTATAGTTACCGAATGCGCTTCCTAAGTTGGCCGCCACCATGTCTCTTGCTTCTTGTAGGTTACTTACAATCTTGTATAGAGAAGTCAAGTTGTTCTCAACAGATGTAGTAACACCGTCAGTTGTTCTTGCGTGGTTTCCATCAGTCATTACCTCTAGTTTGGTAACAATCATCTTGCTCATCATTTCAGCGTGGAATTTACCCATGTCTTCTCGGACAACGGAGCGAAGGTCGCCAATTCCGTCATCAATCTCTGCCATTGCCGCCGCTACTTCAGAGTAGTCGAATTGATGTGCAACAGTCTTTGGAGACATAAACAAAGTAGTATACTCTGGAGCAACTGAGGTAAGTCCAGCAGTAGCCAAAGCGTGGTTCTCGTTTACACCACCTAGTCTGTCATTGTGAGGAGAAGCGTTTGTTCCGCCACCAGTAGCCAAACGGACATCTCCGCCACCACTAGGACGAGCAGTTTGAATCCTCCATCCGCTTTGTGTGTATGGTCTCTTAGATAGAATACTAAGAGGGTTAATTTCTTGGTTAATCATTGACCATACTTTTTGGCCATAGATTTTGTTGTAAAGGGCAGAGTAAGTTGCAGTTGCACTTACTACTCCACTGTGGCTACCATGTAGTCCACTTACTGCACCACTAGCCTTAAGCAAGTCATTACCTGCTCGGCCTTGTAGTCCGTATGTTGCCATTTCCAAATCTTGTATGCTTCTAATATAATTTACTCCACTCATTCAATCACTCCCTTTTGTAGTTTGTCAGCAACTTCGTGGATTTCAGCCCATGACATTTCGCCAATTGTGCTGATGTCATTAGGGAAGTAAGCAGGTGCTTCTGTGCTAGTCTCGACAGACGACTTCAATACTGTATCGTCAGTCTTTAGACTGTCAAGTAGTTGGCTGAATTGTTTCTTTAATTCAGTAACCTCTGCTTTAGCATCATAGTTTGCTTTAGCAACTGCGTTCTCCTTTTGTGACATTTCCTCTCGGAAGCGACTCTCAAATTCTTTAGTAAGGTTGTCATATGCAACCTTCTCAAGTTGTTCAGCCTTGAATTGCTCATAGGCTTTCTCTACATTTTCATGTGATAGGTCAAGTGTGCTGACTTCACTGCTCCAAACTGACTTACTAAGTGTAGTCTTTTGTGGGTGGGCTAATCCTTTTCCACCGCTTACTACTACTTTGTCAGCAGGTCGGCCATCTTCGATGTAACCTGCGTCAAGAGTTGAAACGCCTTTTTGTTCCATTCCTTCATCATCGGCTTCTTCAACTTCATCTTCGGCCATGTCTTGTTGTCCGTTATCTTCTTTTTCCATTCCATCTTCGGCATTGTCTTCTTGGTCATCATCACCATAAGTCATGTCTTCAACTTCATCGTTCTCTGTCTTCATGTAAGCGGTCTTCTCTGCGTCTTCTTCTTTAGTAAGGTCTCTAACCTCTTTAAGAAGCGAGTTTAGTTCGCCCAATGCTTGTTCTAATTCACTCATTTTTTTCACCTTTTCTTGTTTATCTTCTTTCAAAATATCAAATTTTGCCTCTGGGTTGATGCCCTTTTCGCAGATGGTAATTTCGTGTAATTCAAGTTTTTCAATCTCGTTATATCTTCCCTTGTCAGTATCGTGCTTTGATTTTTTATTCAATGCTTGTCCACCTATTGAGAATGACCGTAGATTGCCCTTACGAATTTCCCTTGCTACCTCCTTTGCTTTTTCTATATCATCCCTGAGTTTGATTACTACGAAGAAACCGACATCATCACATTCTGTTTTGTAGAGTTTTCCTTGTGAATCTCGATAAGATTCTATTACTTCTCCTACTTGAACATTGGAATGGTTTGTCATTACATTCCTATATCTGTTCTCTCCCATGAATTTTCCACTTGCTTCTTTCAACGCTTCTAATGTGATTAAATCGTTTTGCTTGTCTACCATCTCTATTGATGCGTAACCTGCAATTATTAAATCATCATTCTTGGCTTTGAGTATTCTCAAGTCGTCCATTGGATGATGTTGTGTTCCGTTCCTCCTAACGCTTTGTGTGTTCACGCTAAATCCTCCAACTTTCCTTTTACTTATAATAGAAACCAAATTTTTAATCAATTAATAACAATTTTTTATTTGAATCGTCATTTACATCCCATATTCCTTCATCAGTTTTAGAATCCACCTTAGATTGTTTAACCGAAGTAAAGGCTACCCATCGTTTTTCACCCTTAATTGGCACTACTCTGTAATGCAGTCTAGTATCAAACTTATCTCCATTAAGGAAATATTCGTGATAACCGTTTCTCTGCACACCTAACTCCAATAGTCCCTTATCTATTAATTTACCCTTACTAGGCTTTTCTTCTATTTGTGAAACAAACTTGTCAGTCTTACCAAACAGGTTAAAGATGTCTTCCATGTCTTCTGTCCCAATAGTCCAACCCATCTCTTTACCATCTATATTCATAATAAACGAGGTTTTACCATCAGTTATCTTATGGACTTCAAACTCTCCCTTTCTTTTTTCTTTAGGGACTTTGTATTCTTTTGATATGTTCATATCCCCTTCTTCGGGTTCTCTTAGTATTACATCGGGATTGTGAGTATAGGTTTGTGTCTTATCATCGTAAAGATAAGTTTTATCCGAACCATCTTTAGAACGAGCGTTCATAAATTCGTTTAACTCATCAATACTTCCACCTAGAGTATTACCATGCCAAAGACTACTATGATTTTTATTTAGGTATTCAGCAATGTTTTCTAAACTACCCTTTCTAGGGTTATCTCTTAAGAAATTGTAAATGTGGACTCTAATTTTACTACTAGTTGTTTTCATAACTTCTCGTAATTCTTCTTTCCACATGTCATAATCCGCTAAGGCATTTTTAGCCATTAAACCATTATCTGTAAAACCGTATAAGACAAATCCTTCTAATGGGTCTGACTTGATAATTAATTCAGCAGTCCCATGAACATTATCTGTAATTGTAATTGCTTTCTGTAAACCACCATCTCCTAGAGCATATTCTCTAAGACTTTTCTTTGTAGATTTAGATAGCATTTCTAAAGTAACTAGTTTATCGGGCATAGTTACTTCGGGTTTTTCCACAACCTTAGCGGAATATAATGTATAGGAATCATTCTCTCCCTTCTTTACTTCATCAACTGTTACTCTTACGATGTCTCCTTCCTTTGCGGAAGTTTTTGTATTGAGTGCTTTACCTACATTTAGATAATACCTATCACCCAATTCAACTGCTTTACTGCCAAAGGCTTTTGCTTGTTCAGCAGTTATTGGCCCTGCTCCTAATGTGTAAGTGTATAGGTTTGACTTGGTTTTCTTACTTCCTAAAACAATCATGTCTAGGTCTACACTCTTTTTCCATTTAATCCATTTAGGGTTCTTTTGTTTACCAATAAAATAAGTTGATGTGGAATCTTTAATGACTACTCCTTCGGCAGTTGGGATTTGCATAATTTCTTCGGCATATTCACCTAACTGTTTAATGGAGTCAGCATTCCTTGTATCTTTCTTAGAAGGAAAAGCCAATAATTCATCAGAGTGCATAGTATAGTTAGTTGCTAGTAAACTTAGCCTTTCACTTAACATTGAATCAGTCAAGTCTCTATCTTCATGTCTCATAATGTCAAAGATATGAACCTTCAAAACTAAGTCTTCTCCTTTTTTATCTTTGAATACATGAGCAACGGTATCTGCTCTATGTAATGCTTCTTTCCCTTTGAATAATACTGCTTCTCCGTCTAAAATACAGTCTCCGAAGTGTTTTGCTTGCAATAATTCTACCTGTTTAGGGAATTTATCTGTAATTTCTTTCTCATTATGGGAATATATTGTGATTTTTTCCCCTAATTTATGTAATTGGACTCTCATTCCGTCATATTTTTCTTGGACTATCCAATCTCCAGTGAATCCCTTTAACTCATCTATGTCTTCTAAGTCAAAAATACGATACATTGGTTTATTCGGTATTAAAAATCCAGCAGGGGCGGCCTTTTCAGCCTTAGTTAATGATAAATCCTTGAGTTTATCCCAAGACCTTTCATCACTTTCTTCAAGATATATTTTTTTGAGGAGTTTCATGGCGACCTTGTATTTAGATTCTAAACGGCTCGTATCTTGTTCTCCTTCTGTATAATGACTAATGATAAATTGTTTGACTTCTTTCTCTTTCAAATCTAATCCGTCATAACCATTAGTAAAATCATCTATTTCTTCTCCGTGTGCTTTCCATGAAGTTGATGATATAGGGTCTTTATGCGCTCTCAAAGCCCAATGTAAAAACATAGCAAAGTGACTAGGGCTTTCCATTAATTTAGAATAAACTTCCTCTCCAAATTCTTTAATGAACGGGTCGGGGACATTATCTTGAGAATATCTAAGAGTTTTAACTCCCTCAAAAATTCTCTTTGCCGAATCAGTTTCAGCGTCTTCCGATTCTTTTGAAAATAAAGTATCTTCATCTATTCCTGTTTTCAATGCTCTTCCAAAATCGTCAATATCATCGTAGGCTTCTCTTAATTCTTTTACCCACTTTATCCAATCATCACCGTAATTTTCGGGTTCTGACCTTGCAGACAAATAAGATACTCTACCGCTTTCAAACAATCTTTGCATACGGCCTGATATAGCACTAACCGTCTTATCAAACGGCCTTGTCATCAAGCCCGACTTTGGCACTCAATCACCCTTCTGTCAGTTTGATGTTTTCCCCACCAAGCATTTCAATAGATTGGTCTTTGCCTCTATCTCTATCTTTGGCTTGTATGGGTTTAGAAGGATTAAGCATCTCTCCAATATTAGGAGACTCTTTAGGGTCGCAAGCGTGTAAACCTGCATCTCCCAATCTTCCTTTTAGCATATCTTTAACTTCACTTACCTTAACGATAGCCTTTCTTACTGCTTTCACTTCTTTTGCGTTTCTAATTTTTTCCATCTTAATTACCCCCTAATCCTTGCACTAATTTATCAATGTCTTGCCAAGACATCTTTTGAATCTCATTCATATTGGGTAAATCATTTGGCCCTTGCACAGAAGGAGTTGGAGAGTCACGCATTACTACGCCCGATTTCATCAACATGTTACTTTGATTGTAAACTGTCTTTTCTAATCCTCTAACCTTCTCTACTAATTCTTTCATTAATTCTAGCATTATATTCTCGTCTTTATTTTCTTCACTCATTATTTCATCTCCCTTGTAAACTGCGTTGTTAAATCTTCTAAACTCTCTACATCTTTCATTAATTCATTCAGTTTAACTTTAACCCTTTCAAAATTTTCAACCTCAACAAACTCATTTATGGTATCTAAATTCATCTTAAACTCCTTTTTTCTTTGTTCTATTACTTGAGGAGACTTGCTCAACTGTCCTTTCCAACTCATTGTTCCATCTCCATTAATTTATTCAATCTATTGAAAGTGCTTTGTATTTCTTTAGCGATAAGGGGTTTTAGTTTTGCTTCAATTTCAGAATCCATTAAATCTTCCGCAGTAAATGTGCCTAATCTATTGGTTATAACCTCCACCTTTAAGTCCTTTACATTAAGTAATCTCTCATACATTGTATCAACCATCGCACTTACTACTTCCTGAACAGAAGCCTTCGGTTGAATTAGTAATTTTTTTTGTTTGTTTAGTTGTCCTTTCCAACTCATTTGTCTTCACCTTCTTCTCCTAAACTACCGCCTTTCCCTGGATAAATTATATTTCTGATTTGAGAGTATAGTGTCTCGTAGTCCTTTCTTAACTTGGCGGCGGTTGCAACCATCTTAATGTTTGCCTCTTCCATACGAGTCATTTTCTTTGTTAGTTTAGCATCTGTTTTAACCAAGTCGTGTGCCATTAGCATAGTAAGTAACTTTTCTAATTTAGTAAAGTCTTGTCCAAAATATTCACTAGGTTCAGTAGATTGTAAAATTTTCTTTACCTTCTGTTTTTCTTTCTTGTCTAGTTTATCCAAGAATGGACTGTATTCTTTTCTAAGTGTATCTTCCCATGTCATATTATTCACCTTCCTAACATTG
>VTLG01013042.1_pt1 | contig 27792 bp, 32 predicted proteins | sample 4694571 | NCBI WGS metagenome assembly VTLG01 (sample SAMN12604809, study PRJNA352737) | marine metagenome | biome: ENVO:00000447; feature: ENVO:00000209|ENVO:00000569|ENVO:01000036; material: ENVO:00002151; isolation source: viral sequences binned using virsorter ...
GTTGATATAAAACCACTTGAACTTATAGTACCTGAGGCTGTTACATTACCTCTAAGTTTAATAGCGTTTCCTGTTCTTCCTACATGTATCGAGGTATTATTTTCATAAACTAATCCTACTGTAGTAGCATTTATTTTAAAAGCTAATTGATTTTGTTTGATTTTGTAATCACCTGCTGTGATTGTGGATGTTATACTTGCACTTATATCACCTGAGGATGTTATGTTTTTAAGAGAGGCATGACCATCAAAACTTAATGCTCCATTTACTGTGCCATTATTAACTAACACAAATTGGTGATTAAAGCCTGTAATAGATCCTCCATTACCATTATATGCATATCCTAACCCAAAGTGATTACCAAAATTATCATTAGCTGTAGATATTTGGTATACTGTTCCATTGGAAGATTGTCCTATTCCCCAAACTCCTTGTACTTCACCGCCACCATCAGCATAAGTACCTAATATTCCCTCACGACCTACTCGTATATTTCCTGAAGATGTTATGTCTCCCCTAAATCCTATTGTAGAACCTGATATATTTGTAGGGTCTGAAGCATTTCCTATTCTATTTTCTGTTGTGGAGAAACTGAAATTTGAGAGGTTGTTTGTTTTACCCTGTATTGTATCTAACCCAAAGTATATACCCGTATTTGCATCATCTTTATGGAGAATACTATCAGCTGCTGTAATTGTTTTTGCTATTATATTCCCACTTGAACTTATAATTGATGCTGTAATATTTTGTGCAGAAATAAGTCCTGCAACTTCTAAACCTGTTGCTTTTGATGTGTCCCCTTTTAAATAATGAAAAGATGCTGTTGCTCCTGTGATGGTTGAATTAACATTACTTGCACTTATATCTCCTTCTGAAATTATACCATTAGATGATGTTATTCCTGATATCTTACCTTTTACATTTATAATTGAACCTGTTATTCCTGTAGGAGTATTTATATTTCCAAAATCTACTCTATTACCTCCTGCTCTTACTTGTTGTCGTGAATTACCTCTTATTGTTACAGTATCACTAGAAAATCTTACATCTGTTCCAGAATCACCTGTGTGTTGAAGTACTCCATCTACTTCTAAATATTGAAATGAACCAGTACCTAATGTTTTTAGACTTCCTGTGAATCGATGTGTATCGTCTATAGAGTCACCAAATGCCGTTGAGCCTGATTTTGTTGCAATTACTACATTAGTAACAGATGATGTAACACTATATTCAGTTGCAAATATAGAGCCAGATATTCTTACATTATTTCCCTCAAAGGATATTGGAAGTAGACTACCTGTTCCGTCAGCTAATTTACCCCCTTCAGTTTGAACTACTTTTTGATAAGTGTCCTGTATGTTTTGATTCGTAAAATCGTTTATTGCCATTTATAACCATTTTTATTTCTTTTTTTCAAGAACTTTTAATACACCATCTATCACTTTACCTGTGTTTTTCACGGTATTTTCTTTGAGATACGTTGCTACTATGTTGTTTAGTTCATTACGCTTGAATGAAATATTTTCTACGTTTATATCTTCTTTTATTAATAATTTAAATAAATTTATAACGTGTTGTTTTTCAGTGATTGTTGGTTTTTCATTTTTAACTTTAACCTTTACTTTAGCTTCTACAATAGGTTTTTTAGTTGTTTGTGATTTAACTTCAACAGTTACCTTTTTACTTGCATCAACTTCAAAATCGCTTTCCCAAGGTGTAAAATAAGTATCTTCAGCAATTACTTCTAAACGAATATTACCTGTTGTATTTTCGTCAATTAAGCCTTTTAATTTTCTTATAGGAATTTCACATTTACCTTTTGGAGAAATACTACCATCAAAAAGTAAGGAGTAGTCCGAAGTTTCGACTACTAAACGTGCTTTTGATTTACTTAAACTGGCTCCTTCTAATTTAATATCACATTCAAAGAGCTCAGATTTATCTGTAAATAATTTATACATAAAGTTATTTTGTTATAAATATAAAATGAATGTTAAAACTTGACGTTTTCTGTTATTACTTCTATATTTAATATTTTTTCAGCAGCTAATTTAACATCACTTACTTTTATTTTGTAATCATTGATATATTTAGAATCTTTATACGTTTTACCTTTTACTTTACAAATAAGTTTAATTAATTTTTTCTTTTTGTTTTCTTCCCATTGTTGCCAAGGTTCATTTATTAAATCACCTGCGGCATGTTGAATTAATTCAACCTCACTCCATGTATAACGAGGATGAGAGGGGTTCGTAGGGGCAAAATCCCATTTAAAATCAGCTTTATCCCATTCTATTTTTGGGTATTTTTTACCTATTCCTGCCATTTATTATCCTGTAAATACTACTAAGTATTTTGATCCATTACCCGCACTGCCAGATAACCATAAAGATCCTGTTAATGTTGGTTTTGAAGATGGAAGATTAGATAAAACCATTGAACCAAATGAACCTGTAGATGTGTTACTTGCACTTATATTTGCACTAGAAGTTATATTAGCAAATTGAACATTATCAGTTGTTCTAACATGTTGGTTCATTAAATGAACTTCTGTAGCTCCTTGTCCTGTATTTATGGTACCTACTGTGGCTAATCCTCCTATTGTAAAAGTTGAGGTTAAAGATCCACTTATATTACCTGAGGCTGTTACGTTTGTTGTGGTTAAACTTCCTGTTGCTACTATATCTTTTGAGGCATACACATGTGAAGAACTTATTTGTCCTTTTATTATTTGTAATCCTGAATCTGATAAATTTAAATCGCTATCAATTAAATCAGCATATTGTGCTTGTGAAGGTGTGTCACCTGTTTCAAAATATCCTTTTAATATTGTTCTGTTTTGCTTTGCCATTATGTTATTGTATTATTTATACCTATTTTTGTATAACCTACTCCAGCTCCTGCTGGTTGTATGTTTTGTTTTCCTGTTGCTTCTCTAACTTCTCTTCTTGTCATTGGAGCTCCCGTAGGTGATACTTCTATTTCACTATTAAATACGACAGTTGATTTACTGTAGAATTTTTGTGGTTTTTTAGTTAATTCTTTATTAATACTATCTGGTACTAAATACCCTTGAAGTACTAAACCAAAATTAGTTTTTACAACTCTATTATTTCCTTGTGAAATTTCTGTTGTGTTAGTAAATGTATCTATTTTGGCATTAAATTTAAATCTTTCTTTATCTCCCCAATATGAGTCTGATGTATAATTTATCATTTCGACTAATTTATTCATTTGAGCTACATAATCACACCAAAGTACACAAGTATAATTTAATTTTATAAAATCAGGAACTACTACAGCATGGAATTCTTTTTGAGGTATTCTATTTTGTAATACTGAAAAATTATCATATTGGTTTCTTTTTGTATATTTTTCTTGAAAAGTGTAATATAATTGTGGATTATTACCATCTAATTTATTACCTAAATCTCTTCTTTTCTCAACACTATCTCTTTTAAACATAATAAGGGGTACTTGAAGTTTACCTTCCTTATCTCTAAAGTATCCATCACGTTGAACTCCTTTCCATCTTTCAGGAGAACCATAAATTACAGGAACATTTGTTCTATTTCCATTTATAATAACAGACGGTTTAATTACATTATTAAAATAATACATTATAGCTTCATCATGATCTTGTAAACCAATTGAAATATCTTGTACCGTATCATCTTTACGAGAAGTTATTCTACCTCTGTTTGTGTTGGCTCTTGTTTCTGGTTTTCCTATACCTTTAACAACAGGAAATGTAGGATCATTAATACTATTAGGTGTAGCCGTATAATTATCTTGTAATTTTTTATATCTACTATTAATTATAGGTCTTCTTGGATCTATTTGTTTTTTATCTGCCATTTTATCCTAATTGATTTGCTGTTCCTCCATCTAATTTTTGAGTTGTAGGATATTTTCCTTCTCTTAAAGGTATTAAGTTTAATTTTTCAACTCTTGAAATATGAGCACTAACTAATATAGAAAAACTATCTCCAAAATCTGTTGTTTCTGTAGATATAGCATAATCTGGGTCTCTACCCATTATAAGTTGGTTTTCTATTCTTGTATCAATTTCATAGAAATTATTTCTAAAAAGCAATATATCTCCTACTTCAGGTAATAAGTTTATGTCCTTTAATTCTTCTTTTAAAAAACGAAAATCAATAGTTTGATTAATATCAGATCCAAAATCATCTGATGACCAATCTTGATCTGATCTATTAACTAAACAAGCTATTTTTAAAGGTTCATAATAATTTTTACCTACAGATTCACCATAAACATTACTAGTTGTTTGTTCTAATGCAAACTTATAATAAGCAACTTCTGTTTGAATTATATCCTTTAAAAGTTCACTGTTTATAGTGTGAAATAAGTTTATGTCTCTTAATCCTCCAAATAATGCCATTATACTCTTTTTAAAGTTTCCATTTTAAACTTAACGTTTTTTAACCCATCTATTCTCATATCAGATGTTTTTATATCTGAAACTAACATATCTTTCTTCATTTGTTCGATGTCTTGTTTGGGATCTGTTCTCGTAACAAATTTAATTTTTACTCTTGTATATTCTATTTTTTCTTTTTGAGGATATTCTTCAGGTGTAATGTTGTTTACAATTGTTACCTTTTTTAATCCTCTAATTTGATCTAATATATTTGTAATTGCTACTTTTCTATCAGACATAAGTGATGCCTGTATTTGGTAAGTATTCATTACTTCGGTTAATATGTCTTTTAATTTTATCATTATCCTATATAAATATGGTATGGCACTTTATAATAAGTTTCTTGTGTTTGTTGTGCCTCTTGATTTTTTCTTTCAAGTTGTTTTAATCTTGTTGTTTCTTCTAATAACTTTTGTAATTCTTCAATTAATTTTAATTTTTCTTCTTTAGCTTCTGCTAATAATCGAGCATGATCTAAAGTTGTTGTGTCTCCTGGTATAGGGATAGTTGTATATTTACCTCTAATACTACCTAACATTTCTTTTGCTAAAGCTAAAGCGTATCTTCTAATCCATTGTCTCCCAGGTTCATTTATAAAAATATAAGTAGGGTTAGTATAAGGAACATTTGATATGTCTGTAATTAAGTTAGGTTTTGTATTTTTAACAGGAGCATTTGCTGTTGATTGTAAAACATATTCATACCACAATGTGTAATCTCTTGTAGGAATAGGGAATAATTTTAAATATCTATTATTTTCTATTGTAAAATGATATCCTGATTTTCTAATAGTATCATTTAATTCAATTGCTTGTAATTTTTGTAAATCAAAACTTAAAGGCATTAACATAAAGTTTACACCAGGTGAATAATTACCAAAACCAAAACTTTGCATTAAAGATTGAATTCCTGTACCAGTACCAGCATAAGGGTCAAAATATCTATTAATTGCTGCTGGTTGATAATGCATTATTCTTTTTATATAAACAGCTTCAGAACCACTTAAAGAAGAAGATACATGAGATAATAAATCATATTTTTGTTGATTTACTTTTACCTCTAAAGTACCAGATATATGTTGATAATCTCCACCACCTCCGTCTGTTTCATTTCCATACTGTTCTGATACATTAATAGTACCCCCCATATTAGGGGTTATTAAGTTATTATTGAAATTTGATCCTGTGGTTGTTCCTTCAAATGTTTGGAAATTGTTTATAATTTGAAAGTTATATAATTGAGCCCCATATTCATTAGTTGCTTCTTCAAAACAAGTAAAAAAGTTAGAAGCCTGTAGTTCAACATCTACAAGAGGATATCCTAGTCGTTGTGCACACCAATCTGCTGTTGCTACAGCATCTGTTTGAAAAGCAGTATCATTATCATAAAATGAAAAAGGAGTTGCAGTTGCATCAAATGATGATGAGCCGGGCCATATGGGGATTCTTGCCATTTTTAATTAAATTAGGTTATTCATATATAAATATGAAAAAGTAATGGAGACTTAGTGATACCCATTCAGTAATTCTAATAAATCATCAATAGCATCATGTCTATGACTATCATTTAGAATACACTTAAAAACAAAATTAGAATTAATTAATTTTGCCATATCATGATAAGCTGAGTAGTTTTTATCTTTTAAATCTATTTGATATGAATCACCACAAAATATCATTTTAGAATCTTTACCTAATCTACCAATCGCCATTGCTAGTTGTGAACGAGTAAGATTTTGGAATTCATCTACAATTACTACTGAGTTATCAAATGTTCTACCTCTAAAATGTGCTAAAGAAACTAATTCAATTGATTCTTCTTTTTCCATTTTTTCTAAAATAAGAGGTTTATTATATACTTTTCTCATGTTAGATCTAATAGGTACTAACCAAGGTTCCATTTTTTCGCGTTCTGAACCAGGTAAAAATCCATTATCTTCTGTAGATATAGTAGGTCTTGTTATTATGATTTTATTGTATTGTCTTTTAAAAAACTGATCTAAAGCAACTTGAACTGCTAATAATGTTTTACCACTACCTGCTTTTCCTACAACAAAATTAAATGGGTGTTTTAAAATTTCTGTTTTTGCTTTCTTTTGTTCTTCTGAAAGAGAAATTGAAAACCTAATTGAGCCCTTTGGTGGGGTTTTTTTAACATTTTGTTTAGCCATATAATGTAACGTTTGATAATACATATAAAAAAAAGAGCCGCTGTTGCGGCTCTTCTTTAAATTTTAATAGATTAACTATTAGGAATTGTTAATTACTAAAAAGTGAATTTTACTTGCTGTCGCTGAAGTTGCTCCAGCTGAATCAGCATGATGTATACTTATTTTAAAACTACCATTTGCAATAGTGTGACAAGCACACGAAAGCTGAGCATTATCTGTAGTATTCTCATCTTGCATTGTTAGTAAAATTACTGAATTAGTTTTAACAAAGCTATTAGTTACTGTAAATTCTGCATTAGTTGCATTTGCTACAGCTGCCGCTGCTAATGTAATAACACCACTTGTAGCATTAACTGTAACTCCAGTAGTATGGTTAGTTGATTGAGTTACAGCTCCATCAGCTGTTTCTAAAACTACTATACTATCTAGTATGTTGTTAAAATTTGTGTTTTTCGTTTTTAAAAACGATCTTGTTTTGTTTGCCATTTTATTTTTATTTTATAGCATTATAGGGATACAACTACAGTGGTCAATCCATAGAGGCCATTTTCCCCGTTTTAATATTGTTTAACAATATCGACCAAACATTGTTTATCGCATATACATACAAAAAAAAGAGCCGCTAATGCGGCTCTCTTTAAAGAAGTATATTAAACTAACTATTATAGTTCGTTTAAGTCTCTAATGAATACTTTACCATAGAAATCAGGTCTTACCATTTTCTTAGCGTAACGAGTCATAATACCCTTTCTTGGTGTGAAAGTCGATGGATCGTACACTAGTGGAGTCATGATTAATGGAATGTATGGAGCAAATACAGCACCAGTTTCAAGGAATTGAGATCCTTTGTAACCCATTAAAATAACGTTTTCAGTCATGTAAGGGTTTTTGTAAACTGTGTATCTAGAGTTAATTGCACCAATCTTTTGAACACCCATTGCATACTTGTCAGCATCACCTGCTGAGTCAGCTGCGAATCCTGGGATTGATTCTAAGATTGTAGAAACTTTTGGAGAAACTACTAAGAAATTAGCACCACCTCTTAAAGTTTTCTGGTGAATTAAGTTAGAAACTTTCTGTAATTTAACACCTAACGTTTGGAACCAAGACATTTTAGTGTAATATGTACCTAAATTGTTTTGAGTCGAAGTAAACGTAACAGTAGATCTGTTAGCTCCTGATGTTGCGTTGTTAGTACTTACAGATACATCATTTGCTATTTTAGCACTCCAACCTTCAATCGTGTCAGCGTTCTTAATTAACATATCTAAGATTTCAAGATCAATTTCCATTGAAATGTACTCACTTAAGATAGAAGTTAATTCTGCTTCAGCGTCAATTGAGTGATAAGCATTCAAGTCTTGAGCGAACTCAGGAGTCCATTGTGCTTTCAATTTACGTGTTTTAGCAGAAACTGTATCACTTCTTAAAGAAACGTTGATTTCAGGGATTGAGATTCCTGGAGTACCAACATTAAATGAAGTATCCTCAAAGTCACCTCTATCATTTAAGTTATCTGGTCCTTGTGGATAAGTTATAGCAACAGAAGTTGCGTCTGTTTGAGCTGCTGCTGATACTACTAACTGGAATTCTGTAGTTCCACCAGGTTTAACTCTTGCAAATGCTGGGAATGTTGTAAACCCTGCTACTTGAATTAATCCTAATGATTCTGTATCTAAGTTAGAAAGATCAGAAATAGTACCTGATAAAATTCTTACAACTGAAGTAGCACCTGTTAAACCACCAAACTCACCTGCATGAGATGCTGAGAATTCAGTGTCTCCATTTAAAATACCGTTGATGTCAGTAATAGATCCTGATTGTAATGTGTTATTAGAATCAGATGCAGAAGTAATTGAGTAACCATACTCACCTGCACCGTAAAGACCTTTGTTAAGATCACCATCAGTTCTCTTAAGATCTGAAGTAGCACCATAAAGTGATTCACCTGCTGTTTTAGTATTGTTGCTTGATCCATATTGGAAGTCAAGGTAGAAAATTAAACCTGCTGGTAAGTTCATTGGTTGAACTGACACTAAGTCTTTTGCTACAATTTCTCCGAATACTCTTCGTACTAATGGAAGAGCAACACCCGCCCACGCTTCAGAGTTACCAGTCGTAATTGACGTACCAGTACCTGTTGAGCTAGCTTCGTTTACAAGCTGTTTAGCTTGATTTTCTAACAACATAGCCATGTTGTTTTTTTCCGTAGAAGATTCAATTCCCTCTAAAAGTCCTGATTTATCCCATTTGCCAGCTAATTTTCCAGCTTGCTCCTGTAGAACTTGGTAAGGGCTTGCACCTTCTAATAAATTATTTACGTTGTCCATTTTTGTAAATTCTTTTTAGTTATTGATTAATTTTAATGTTTGCTAATTTTTGGAAACGATTTACCATATTAGTAGATTCAGCAATTACTTCTTTTTTAGGAGCTGTAGATGTTCCTGCAGCTTTAGAAGCCATTCCTATACCTTCTTTTAATGATTTCGTTTTAGATTTGAAGGATGCTTTCTTTGATTTAGCAACATTGAAAGTGTCCTTAATTGTTTCATATATTAACTTAGCTTCTTTAGTGCTTTCAGCTTTGTCAAGTGTTTCAACTACACGTAGTTTTTGTGACTCATCTAACTGATTTGCTTTAAAGATTCTGTTAACATATAATAATTTAGAGTTTAAAAGATTAACTTCATTAAGTTCAGCACGAACTGTTTCTAATGCTGCTTTAGTTTCTTCTAATTCTTCAGATACATCTACATCTTCTGCAACTGCTGTTGCGAAAGTTTTTGGATTATCTTTCATAAATTGAAGTAAAATTCCGGCTCTACTATCATTTCCTACTCTTTTTTCGTAGTCCTCTATAGTTTCACCTTTTCTTGGTTGTAGTGGAGATGTACCTATTCCGCCTTTTGGTTTAGGTTCTACATACTCATCAACTTCATCCTTAGCTTCACCAAAGTCACCTTCGTTAACTTCTTCATTAGTGTCTTCTTTTTCTTCATCTAAACTATTAATTTCCTCAAGAAGAGCGTCTAGATCAAATTTTTCATCTTCATTTACATAGTCAGCTTTATACGTGTGTTGTGTTTGTACATCATCTGCTTTGTAAATTGGACGTGCTTCCTCTAGGTCTTCTTTGTCGTCTTTAGCTTCTTCTAAATCTTTATCATCAGCTTCTTTGACGTCATCTTTATCGTCGTCATGTTTAGCTTCTTCTAAATCCTCATCTTTAGCTTCTTCGACAGTGTCTTCTGAAACTTCTTCGCCTTCTTCTAATTCTAATTCATTAAGAATTTCTTCCAAATCAATTTCCTCATCTAGATCTTCTTCCATTTCCTTTTCTTCTTTTTCCATACCTACGGTTTCATCCATGTCTTCATCATACATTCTTTCATCCATGTCTTCTTCCATTCCGTAGCCTATTTCTTCCATATCTTCTGCTTCATCTAAATCTTCAGATAATTTTGCAGAAAGCATAGATTGAAGTTTTGGTGTAAAAGCTTCTTCTAGTGCGGCTTTTGCATTTGCAAGAGCAACTTCACGAACAGCTTTAGCGTCTGCGATAGCTTCTTTTAAAATGTCTTTTGCCATTTTTCTTAGTTTTTTCTCTTTCGAGTCTCGTTAATAAATTGTACGGGAAATAAGGATATTAGGATCCTTAATAGGGTTATAAATAATCAGGGACGGCTTATTGAGAAGCACGTATGTTTGAATATACATATAACAAAAAAATAGAAAACAAAAGAGGCGCCGAAGCGCCTCTCTTAATAATATGTTCTAAAAACTATTACTTTTTACCTGTAAAAAAGGATGCTACAAGAATTAAAACTACTAATCCTACGAAACCGCCATTACCAAATCCTTCTACTAAAGAAGTAATGTTAGCGATTACATCCATTCCAAATACAGATCCGCCTGTTAAAACGAACCAAAGGATTGTTATTGGTATTAAAGCCATAAATAATGACCCTAAACCACTTATAAATCCTGTTACTGTTGAAAATACTTTTTCCATGTTTAAATTGCCTGTTTTACGAGGTCTTTTTTAATTAATACTCAGTTTAAAATTTGTAAGACAAACCTAATTTGAAAGAACCTTCTCTTTCACCATTTTCATCTTCTTTTAAACCCAAACTGTAGTTAGGCTCAACGCATAGGCCTTTCCACACATCATAAGAATAACCAATGCCAACTGTTAAGTTGTCCATTATTTCTTCTGTTGGTGCTTGAACTGAAACATACATGTTTGCATTCCAGTTGTAACGGCCCCAAAGATCATAAGAAGCTTCACCTGTTGAATCTTCTCCTGCTCTTACCAAACCAACAACACATTTATCGTTATAAACATATCCGATACCTAAGTTGTCAGTAAAATTTGTTGTACCCCATTCTTCGTTTAAGTCGCTGTCAGGAGTGTTTACAGTAGTTACTACCATAAATTGTGCTGATGCTGCAAACGTAGTCATGATTGCTACAGCCATTGTCATAATTAAATTTTTCATAATTTTTGTTTTAGTTAATATTTATTTTAATTGTTGAAAACGAGAACAGCTGACATACTGCTCTTGTGCTTTTATGTACGTTGTGTACTATATGTATTTTAATCTCTCATAGAGTTTAATTTTGTTTTGTAACCTTTATTGCTCGATATACATACAACAGAATTTTGGAAGAACCACATCTTTTCGTGGAGATTTTAAGGAAATGAACATTTAATTGTTCACGACTAACATTTACAAACCCCCGTATTATCGCAGATAATGTCGCGGATTATGTTATTTATATTTGTATATTTGTATTCAGGTACTTGTATTTTACCTTCCTGTAATGTTCTACCCATTGGGGACATAAAAGCACCATGGGTTGAAGGAGTACTAACAAAATCAAAACAAAGTAATTCAAAATCGTCTTGTACTTCTACTGTTCCACCTGCTCCTTCTTTTACAGAACCCATACCTCTTGAAGAAATACCAACTGTAATGCCCGAAGCGAATAGTGCTTGTAATATTTTTCCGGCTGGTGTAGGTAATATTTCTACTTCACCATACACATCATCACCTATCATTTTGACTTTAGTAACATTATGAGACACGTTTTGTAAATTAATTACAGAACTTTCTGGATGATCTAATTCACCTAATGCTCTTTTTTCTCTAACAGGACCAGCTACATATTTTTCAATTTCTCTTCTTAATATTTTTTCTGGATAAATTCTACCATTTTGGTTTTCAGCTTCAGCTCTTTGAATTACACCTTTAACCATTAAAGGTTTATTTTCTTTAATAGATTGTTCTGCTAATTGTCTATCTACTTGAAATGGTCTATATTCTGTTAGTAACATATTAATCTTTTTTTCTTTTTTTCTTAAATATATTTTTTGTAGGATAAGCTACGCTATTTCCTGTATTAACTGATCCTGGATCCCCTAAGGCACCCATACCTATTGTACTTGCTTCTTCTACTTCTTTTTTAGCAGAAAAATGTTTTTCCATTATTTTTTCTACTGTTTTATAATCCTTTCCTTCTTTTGTTTTTTTCTTTAATTTATCTAAAAATGTATTTACAGATTGTTTTAAGAAACCAGGTTTATAATCACCAGCATGGTGTTCATCTAAACCATCATAATTTTGACTTTTAAGAACTGTAATAATATTATAGACTGCTGATTGTTTTGGGATGTCATATTTTCTAGCCATTGTATCAATAAAATCATTTACCATGCCCCTCACTTCATTACTTAAATTTTCATTTATAGCTAATTGTTTTTGTTTAGCTTGCCAATCATGTATGTTAAATGGTTTACTCATAATTTTTTCTTACGTGTGTTCTAAATTTATTAAATAACTCTTTTAATTCTTCAGATAATTTATATAATACCATATCATCTGGGTTATCATCTGATAGTTTTTTAAAATCAATTGTTTCTGCTTCTAAATCCGCTACCATTTTTTTAAAAGATCTTTTATACACTACTTTAGATCTTACTGCTCCTGTTTCTGGATCTGCTGGTTCATCTACAAAATAATAATCTTTTGCATCTGTTTTGCCTTTATTCCCTCTAGCAGGATCTCTATCTTTCTTTAATTCAAAGACAGATTCTTCTATTTTATATAGTTCAGCAAGACTAACCATGTATAGTTTTTAACTCATTTACTAATTCATAATAGTTAAGTAAGTTAATAACATTATCATCATGTACTGATGATTTTTTACACAAAGGTTTAATCATTCCTTTTGTTTCATTTAATTTTACTACTACTGCTTTATCTTCAACTTTTTTAGAAAATTTTGTAAGGTCTTTTTTAACTTCTTTGATTTCTTGGTTGATATAAGACTTAAGAGAAGGACTATTACTAACGCTGTTAACATATTCTTTTAATAATGTTTTTTGGTTATCTTGAAGATCACTATATTTGTCATTAAACTTTTCAAGTAAAACTTTATAAGTAAGTAATCTAGTATCACTATCTTGTTTATTAAAATTTTCTAAAACAGTGTCTTTTTTAGATGTATTTTGTTTTTTTTCTGTGATATGTTCTAAAAGTGTTACTTTAGAATTGACTATTGAGATAGGAGTAGCTTTTCTATTTTCTAATAAATTAAAAATAGATGCCATTACTTTATAATCTGTTATTTTTGCTTTAAAAAAATTATTTACATTATATGTATCTTTAATTTCTTTAATTAAATTATATTTTTCTCTTCTTAACTGACTTTTATTTAACCTTTCGTGAGCTTTAATTAACTCTTCAATTAACATTGTAGCTTGACTGTCTTTAGAATATTTTTTAGTAGCTAAAGTATGATATATTTTATATTCTTTTAATAATTCCGTTTTAGAATTAAAATGTTTTTTTAAAAAAGACAAAGCTTTTGGTTGATTTCCCGCAATAGTATCGGAAGTCAACTGTCGAGTAAGGAGTTCAAATAAAATTCCAGTATTTTTGTACTTAGAATGTTTTACTTTCATGTTTTTATAAATTCGAATTTATCTATATATAAATATAAAACTATTCTTGAGGCTTGATATTTTTTTCGGATAAAAGTCCATTTTCATCTCCTTCTTTTAAAACTTGCTTTTTATTTTTAATTTTTTGAAGAGATTTTTTTAAATTTTGTGCTTCAAAAGTAGAAACTTTATTAGTATTTGTTGGTTTTTCAGGATTAGAAGCTGATAGTCCTTTTTTACCTAGTGGGTCTCTACTTAAATTACTTTTATCAGAACCATAATTTTTAGGTTTTTCTACTGGACGTCCTGGTTCTTTTTCATCATATCCTGTTGGTATTTGAGCAGGTCCTACTGCTTTATCCCTTTTATTACCATATAATGAAGCTAAATCATGAGGGGTACCATATGACATACCTGATTCTGTTGGGTCGTTTCCTTCGTTTTCTATTTGAGAAACCCTAAATGCATCCATTGCTTCTATCATTTGTTGTTCTTTTTCTCCTTCATATTGGTCAGGTGATAATCCAAATACATTTTCATAAACCCAATCTTTACTAAATAATTTTTTATCTAGCATATCTCCTGCTACCGTTGTTTTTGCTGTAAAAAGTTCTACTTTTTCTTGTTCATAAATAACTGATGGTGTTGTTAATTCTAAAGAGAAATCAATTAATTGTTCATCAGTAAATCCTTGTGAATATAAGTGTACTAACGCAATTTTAGTTAATTCTGATTCTACAATTCTTTGAACACGTTCAACTGTACGAGCAAACCTAACATCCATACCTGCTAACGTTGATTTTCCTTCTACTCCTTCTTCATAACCTAAAAATGGTTTAGGTATTTTAAGGGCAGCCATCATTTTATTTTTTAAATATTCAACATCATTTGTACCATCATAATCTAATCCTTTAGTACTTTCAATTCTAGTTGCATTATCATTACCTCTAACAGGTATGTAGAAGTCTTCAGTAATGTTTTGCATGTTGTATTTTAAGTTATAATCACCTGTATTTTGATCTATATATGGTGTTTTTTTCATTTTAGCTATAGTTTCACTCATAAACTGTTCTACTTGTTCTGGTGGTATAGCTCCCACATTAATGTAAAAAGTTCTTTTTTCAGGTGCTCTCATAATTCTATGAATTAACATTGCATCTTCCATTAACATTAATTGTTTAAATACTTTACGAGCTGGTTCTAAATAAGCTCTACCATAAGGAAGGTAATTAGAATCTGTAAGTAATCTAAAATGTGCTACTTCATAATTTTCTAATTGAAATTGATCTCGTCTAATTGTGTTTGTTGCACCTGAAGCTAAACCATTTGGGTCCATTGTAAAACGAGTGTAAGATGGATTTTCAGGATCGGTTCCTTCTTCTCTTACTACTTCATATACAGATAAAGGTATAACATTATACACACCAAATTTTTCAGATACTTCTAATTTTAAATAAAAATCTCCATATTTACACATATTTCTAATCCATGTAGATAAATTAAATTCTACATTTAAAACATCATAAAATAAATTATGTAGTACTTTTCTAATATTTTCATCAGCAGAATTAATATTTAAAACCTGCCCATACTCATTTCTTGAAGTTGTTTCATCTGAAATTATATCTAATGCTGCTGCTATAATAGGGTCATGATCCATAGCTTCATAATCACTATAAAGCTGAAGTCTCATTGACTGATAATTCAGTGTTGGGTTATATTGTAATGAAGATCCTACAGGTTTATGTAAACGTGTAAATCTATCATAGAGAGAATTAGATGCCAGGTTTCCATATTTTTGGATTCTACCTGTATCCATTACTTTTAATCGTTTTCCTCCTATGTTTCTAATAATTACATCAGTTGAAAATAATCGTTGTAATCTTGAAAATAAACTAGTATCTGCCATTTTTTATTTGTTTATTATAAATATATTAAAGAAGCCAAGTCAAATCTTGAGTACCATGGTCTCCCATGTCTTGAGTCCAACCTGTGTCTTTTTTACTTACACCACCAGTATAAATACCAGGAGTGTTTTTACTTAAGTTTTTTAATGTAGCTCTTGTTAAATCTATTCCTTGTTGTGCAAATTTAAGTGCTGTATCTCTAACATAACAAGCTGTTGCTAAAGACATTATTAAATCATCATTATATCCTGTTTGGGCTTCTGCTCTTCCATTTTTCCAAATAAAAGTTCTCATTTCTTCTAATGTTCTTTTTCCTTGGATTAATATTGATTTTTCTCTCATATAAGCATCTAACTTACCTATAGTTAAAGGTCTTGTTTTCATGCTCATTGTAAAACCAGGAACCATTTTTGATGTATCTGTGATATCGTATCCTTTAGCTAAAAATGCATCTGCGCTTGTTGCTGCGTCTCCTTTAGGAGAATAATATAAATTATTATATCCTTTATCTATTACTACTTGAATAGTATTCCATCCTATATTTGCATTTTCAATTATAAGTAATGCATTATTAAACTCAGTTGCCATAGCAACTAACATATGTCCAAATTCTTTAGTACCAATTTGGCCCTTAAATTCACCAATCTGTTTACATTCTTCAATGTCTATAATATGAAAAGCAGAATAATCTTTACTATCTCCCCTAGCTACATCCGCTGCTATCATATATTTTCTTGTATAATCTGGATATTCCCAAATATGTAGTCCTCCTTCTATACCTCTTCTTTCTATAGGATCACATATGTTTGTTTTTTCTATAAAATTCATCATTTCAGATTCAAATACAACATTACCCGAAGTTGTAAAGTCGCAATCACATTCCTGTGCTGCCATCCTTAAACCTAATTCATCATCTTGTTGTCGTCTCCATTTTTCATTTCTTTCAGGATGTACAGTCCAAGGTAATCTAATTGGTGTAAATCCATTAACCCCTTCTTCTGCTTTATTCCACATTCTATGAAAAAAGTTACCTGTACCATTTGGTGTAGAAAGTACAATTGCTTTACCTCCTGTTGATAATGTTTGTTGTGACGAACCCCAAATTTCTTCTATTCGATTTTCTTCAATAAAGGCAGCCTCATCTACAATTAATAGAGAAATTGCTTCTGATCTACCAGCATCACTTGCTGCTGATACCGCTTTAATTTGAGAGCCATTTTTTAGTCGTAGTGCTAATTTGTTTTTTTCAACAAATCCAATTTGTAACCAAGAGGGTAAATTATCATACATAAATTTAACCTTTGTTACTAAGTTTTTAGCTGTATCTTGTTTAGTTGCTACTACAAGTATTGATTTATCTTTTTGAAATACCATCATCCATAAAGAAATACCTGCAGATAAGGTCGAAATTCCTAACTGACGAGACTTTAAAATAATACTTCTATCATTTTTTTGTAGTAAATTTAATGTACCTTCTTGAAAGGGATATAAATTAAATTGTACTCGGCCTCTTGTTGGGTGTTGAATCCAACAGTATTTTTTCATAAAGTATACAGGATCCTTAGCACATTTAATGTACTCCTGTTTTATGATTTGTTTGATGTTTTGTTGGGCCATATTATATGTTATACATATTGAGCTACTATATTTTTAACTTGCTCTATACGTTCTTCTACAGTGCCTTTAATTATAGGGGTATTATTTTTATGCATTCCTATAATTGATTTAATTTCTTTATCAATAGCCATTCTATAATCAGCATCTGTTTCTCTAACACCATTATCTTCTATTTCAACTCCTTCAGGACTAACATAAAATAAAATATCATACTCATGCATTAATGGCTGAATAGTAGCTCCCAAATAAAATTTTTCACCATCAGTCATTGATTCAGATAAATTAGCAAATGCTATAACATCAACAATTGTTCTATCTGTTATTATGTTTTCTTGCATTAATTCAGCTGCTCTTTCAGCTGAAAATACTAATTGACCTTTTAAAGTACTATCTGTATTTAATGGTATTCCCATTTCCATAAGATATTTAGATCGTTCTGTTCTGAATTTGTAATTTTTAAATTCAGGTAATTCTTTTAAAGCATTTACTAGTGTAGTTTTTCCTACACTCATTGTTCCACAAAAACCTATTTTCATATTGTTTATATTAAGTTTTGAGATTTTACCCATTCTATAGCTTCTTGATAGTCTGTGCATATTTCTTCTCCTTTTTTTATGTCTTGAATAGCTGAAAATACAAATAATCTTCTTTGTGTATCAGTTATCCAATCCGCATTAGGAGAAGTTGATGAATTATATATACAACCATTTCCTAAAGGCCAAGTACATTCTTTTGGATAGGCTTGTTTAGGATAATTAAAAACATATCTAACCAACTGTGTTCTACTGAGGGTTTCCCATAATTGAGGATTTATAGATATAAAATGACATTCTTCTAAAATTTCACCTTGTTTTATATCTTCTTTTGCAAAAACTCCATACCCATGGACATTACTTTTTTTTACTTCTATTTTAGGATTTAATATTAAACTATTCATAATTTTATCTTTAATGTCTTGATGTTCCTTTCATTGAAGGATTTTTATACCAAGGTAAACCCTCTTTACCTTTCATGATTTCATTCCAAGTATCAAAATCATATTCAATACCATTTAAATAATATTCTTTTCTTTTTTGTTCTTTATTAATTAAAGCTGGACCATCTTCATCGTGAAATACTGCTCTATCCCCTACTTGTAAAACACGTGCTTGTGTTTTAGATCCATCTTCTTCAATTTTATAAACTCTTCTTACTTTTGCTTTAGGATTAAAATATTTATGTATATTTTTTAATTCTTCTGCTAATGCTTCTTCTTTTTGTTCTTTTGTTGTTTGATACTTATTCATATTTTTAAAATTCTATGTTTTCTATAAAATCAGGATATTCTATTTTTAATAACTGTTCAGCTACTAATGTACCTTGTGCTCCTGATACTGTTATACCTCTTGCTGATAATGCATCACCTACGAAATGAACATTAGGAAACCTAGTAAGACTTAAATCTTCGTAATTAACTAATGGTTCTGGTGCTAAATATTTTACTTCAGGCATGTAAATGCCCCAATCTTTACCTAATGTAGGGAATACTTTTTCCATATCTTCAATAAAATCATGAATATATGAAGCATAATCCCCAATAGCAGCCCATAAAGGACCCATACTGTTTATTACTTTTGTTTCTACATAATCTCCTTCTGTTGTTTTTGAAGGTACTCTTTGTGAGGGTGAATAAAATAATCCTTTACCATCTATTTGCATTTTATTTACTGCATCTCTTGACCAATCAAATGGTTTGTCTATTCCTCTAACTTCCATTAAAATACCAAAATTAGTCATACCATTTTCGTATTTTTTATCTTTTTTAGCGTGACCATTATAACTTATATCACCATAAGTGTGTTCAGCAGCTACATAAGCCGCATTATTATTTGTACAAAATGATCTTAACGATACACCTTCAGCATCAAATTTTCTATATAATTTAAAATCATAAGCAATATCAATTAATTTTTGAAAGTGTTTTTGTGGTGCTTCAAAACGTACTCCAATTTGTACTGGTTTTGGTTCTGTAGGTAGTTCATATTCTTCAGATAAAGATTTTGCAAAGTCAATTCCTGATTTACCTACTCCAAATATAAGTTTATTATAATCTTCCCAACCACCATCATATAATACTATATTTTTATCAAAATCAATGTCAGTTACTTTAGTTTCCCAAAGAAATTCAACACCTTTTTCTACTAAATAATCATACCAATTTTTACCTATTTCATGTAAATAATCAGTACCAACGTGCCATACTGGAAATAATCTTAAACCAAAATATGGTTTAATAAAATCAGGTTCTGCTTCTGGATTTGAACATTGTACCTCAGATGGGTTTGGGTGAAAACGTTTAAAATTATCAATTACTTGATCAAATAATTCCATTGCTTTTTCATCACCTGTGTATTTAGATAATTGTCCACCTATGGATGTGTGGTAAGTTAATTTACCATCTGACCAACCCCCAGCACCTAAAAAACCTCTCATTACATCTTCTGCTGGTCTTCTGTAAGGGTCTAAACCCATATCTATAATAGTTATTTCGCCTTTAAAATTATTGTCTACTAATTTTGTTGCTGCATTTACACCTGCAACTCCAGCTCCTACAATTACTACTTTAGTCATACTTTTATTGTTTTTAATTATTATACAAAAAAAAGTGACCCAATCCAAATGATTGGGCCACAGCTCCTTAATTTTTTTTAAATCGTCCGGCTATGAATCGGACTAAATGTTTTTAGCAATTACAATCGCAATCGCATTTTAATTTTGAATTACACCACCCAAAGCATAAATTTCTAAAGGATAATGCATATACTAAATCACATATAAATCTTTTCATATTATTTGTTTTATTTATTTTTTACTTTAGTACCTTTTTCGTATGATCTACCACCAAAATAAGCACCTATTACTGTGATTAAAACTAATTGTAACAGGTCTGTCCATTTTTCTTCAACTGTAAATTGAATAGTTCCTGCATCTATAAATATCATTAAAACTGTAGAAATAACAAGAAATATTAAAACAAGGGGTCTTACATTTTTGCTTAACCAAGAATCGCTATTCATATCAGCTTGCCACCTATTAGTTACATTTTTTTGTATTTCTGCTTCGTGGTTTAAGATTAATTGTTCTAATTTATTTTTTGCTTCTAATTTTTCTTCTTTTGTTGTTGTTAAATTATCAAGAACACCGCCTACATTTTTTACTAAATCAGCTGCGCCTCCTGAAAATAAATTTGTTAATATGCTCATAACTTTTTATTTTATATTACTACTTAATTTGTTAAACCATTCAATAATATTTTTTAAATTATTGTCCCATCCTGTACGTCCACGTTGAAGTGAACTTGTTTTTGGGTCTTCGGTTACTTGTGGGAAATTATCTAATATGCCCCTTAATTCACTCCACTTATCATTAGGAATTTGTTTTAGAGCATTAGTTATAGAATTTCCTATTTCTTGACTTGTTTTTTTTATGACAAAAGTAGGAGTTTCTGAAGCTTCTGTTAATTTGATAACCCCTGCTAATTCTTGGAGTCTTTCTTTTAATAAATTTTTAGCCATTTTATTTTTGATTTGTTTGTTTATAATTTTTATACCAGTCTTCCCAATCTCTAAATAACATATTACCTTTTAAATATGCTTCCATTTCCATTTTTCTCATATGTTTATCGTCTTGAGCATATGTTGGTGAAGAAGCGTCTCCCATTTCTAAATCTCCTCTTTCATTTTGATGATGATGAACTAATTCATGAGAAAAAGATCTACAAATATCTTTTGGATGTCTATCTGTAATATATAATACAATGGACATGTCTGCTGGATTATAATAAGCTGTTTTACCTAATATATCATTAGCATTATCTTGGTCTTCACGTAATATAAGTTTAGGAGTATTTTTTATATTATACTTTTTTTTAGCTGTTTCATATACTTTTCCTAATGCTTCTTTTAATTCCATTATGATTCTGGTTCTTCTTCAGCTGGTTCTTCTGTTTCTCCCTCTGGTGATTCTGGTTCTGTTTCTAATGTAGATTCTTCTGAATCTCCATCTTTCTTTAATTGTGGTTCTTGTAATATTCTGTTAAGATGTTGTTTGGCTAAAGCTAATTCTTCTGAGTCACCTAAAAAATATTTTTTAGCTTCTATTTTTACTGCTAAAGAAAAATCTTCATATATAAGTAAAAATGATCTTCCATTTACTAGAAAAATTTCATATGATGGAGGGACTGAATTTACTGCTTTTGTATAATCCACATACCTAATTAAAGGTTTTAGTTTTAAATCATATTTTAAAGCATCAACAAGTTCAGAAGGTAAAGGGTATTTTTCCTCCATTAAACGTGAGATTTCTGATTTTATATGTTCTCTAAGTTGTTTCATTTTTATCTTGATCCTAATGGTCCACTTGTATCGTAAGCTAAACATCCCCCTGATGCTAAATTAAATGAAGCTATAGGACCTTCAATATATGAACCCGCAGTAGCTTTTAAACTATTTACTGTGTTGAAAACATTTGATCTTGAAGATCTAGAACCTGACCCAAAACCAGGAGCTCCTTTAGGTGATTGATAATCATCTATGTATGTAATAGTATGTGCTAGTCCAAAATCTATTGTTTCAAAAACTGCAGTTTCAATAATATACAGTTTTGCAAAACTACCTGATTGTCTTTGTGAAGCTGCTACTCCAGCACTGCATGATACTACTCTTGTTATATTTGCATTAATTGACATAATTATTTTGTTTTTGTTTTATTATTATTTTCTTTAAATAGGCCAGATGCTAATTTTTTTTCTTCCATTGATGATTCCATACCTTCTTCAGCGTTACTAACCATTTTAGATGCTGAGTTTTTATATTCTTTTTCACTCATTTCTAATTCTAGTTTCATTCTTTTTAAACCCTCATATTGTTTTCTTGCTTTACCTACAAAAGTTTCTGGAACTTGAGTACCTTTTTGGGCATAATCTAAAACAACTTCTTCATCTGTCATTCCTTCGTCAAACATTTCAAAGAATTTTTTCATAGCACCTTCCATTAATGTAGCTCTTTTTTTATGTTTGTCTACATGTTCCATTAAATTTCCATCACGTCTTGCAAATTCATAATCTAAATAATGATAAACTACAGACATATAATCTGATGCTTTTGTTAATTTAGCTTGAACCCAAGCTGGTAATTGTTCCATATCATCAAGCATATCATGAAGTTTCATTGCATATTTACCTGCTTTATATAATTGAGACTTTGCCATTCTGCCTTCATCATCAACATAATCATCTTTGCCTATGTCATTTGTAAGTTCCATATGTCCTTCATTTTTTTCTTGATCATCCATTGCTTTTTGAATAGCCATACCTCTTTTAAGCTCATAGTCGGATATGTCTTTATCTTTACTAATGTCTGCTTTGTCAGGATTATCTAATCCTTTCTTTTTAGCATCATCATAAGAGATTTCATTTGGGTTTTCATCTAAGAATTCATTCATTTCATCTTCTGCTACTGTTTGGTCTTGTCCTGTTGTTTTAGCTGCATCTATAGCAGCTTGTACTGCGGTTACTGTAGTACCTATTTGTTTAGCTAGTTCAGCAGATTTTGATTTGTCTGTGTTTTTGCTAACTTTTAGTGCTTCTTTCATATCTTTTTCTTTTATTGCGCCTTGTTTATTAAATTGGCCTAAATTTACTGTTGTACCATTGTCTAATGTTAAAACAAAGCCATTATTTTTAACTATTTTACGAGATGTGCCTAAATATTTTACTGTTTTACCTGGTTGTAATTTAGGGTTATTTTTAAAATTGTCAGCGTCTATTTTATCACCATATTTTTTTTCAAAGTCATGCATTTCTTTCAATTGTTTTTCTTTAACATAATCCATTATAGTTTGATCAAGAACTTTTTGTGACTCATCACTTGGTAAATCTTTTGTTGGTTTTACATAAGTACGTAACCAATTTAATACCTCCTTATATGATTTTATAATATTTTCATCAGCCCCATCTACTGTCCATTTTGAGGTTACTTCTTTCTTTTCTTCATCAGACATTTTATTAAAAAATTGTTCTGCAGATGTGAATTCTTCATTTAGTGGTGTGCCTAATATAGCTGCATCAAAAGTTTCGTTATCTCCCTTCATAATATCATCTAAAACCTCATCATATTCTGTATAACCCTGTTGTAAAATTATATATCCATCCTTCCCTAAATCGTCTAATACTTCTGCTTTTTCCTCATTACTAAAATCACTCCACTGATCTTTTGCTGTGTATTCTTCTTCCATCATACCTGTTGATGTTCTTTTTGGTTTAACTGTAAATGGATATTCGTTTTTTCCTGTGTATGAATCTTCACCTGCAGGTGCTGTAATTGATGTCCTAAAACTACTAGGTCCTTGGCGGTTGCCAAACTGATATTGTCCAACTTCTTTAATTGTTTTTTTAACTAATTGTATAATATCTTTTTTCTTCATTTTAAAATCTTGTAAAACGTGATCTGTTAGGATTACCCACTGTTTGTGTTTTTTCCAAACCATTTAATTGGTATCCTTGTCCACCATCCCCTGCGTTTTTATCTGTGTAATTTTCTATCTCATCTTTATCGCTTCTAAAAGGTCTAGGAGAAGTAATATCATTACCATCTGTAGCGTTTCCTCCACTACTTCCGGTACCAGTATATTCTTTTATTACTGATCTAATTAATTCTCTAAGCTCTTTCTTTGTCATTTAATTCTTTTTCTATATGTTCACGACGCATTTTAGCTGCTTCTTTAACTTGTTTAGTAAATTCTTTTTTATCAACACCTCCTACCCATCTTTCTATTGTACCATGTTCTGACACAAATCCTGAGTTTGACGTATTAACTACGTCTAATAAATATGACTCTGTTTCATCTACTATACTAAGAGAGTTTTTAGCTTGAAGGTTTTTAATGTAATCTTCATATTTTCCCTCATTTCTAAGTTTATGTTCAAAATCTATAACACATTTCCAACATTTTTTATGTATTTTATAATTAGGTTTATCTAATCTATGTTTCATTATCTTACCACAACAAGGACAGCTTAAAGGCATAAATACCTCTTTTTTTAAACTATCTAATTTAGATACTGTTTGTTTAATGCCATTTTTAATAGTCCATGTTTTTCTTCCTTCTGTCCAAACATCACCTTCTTTATATTCTTTTGTTTCTTTACTGTAACCAATTTGTGTACCTGTAGATGCACCAGTTTTGCCCATAATTAAATTACGGGCTCTATTTACATCTTTTCTTTTAAATTCTTTTTTTAACATAACTTTATTTATTAAATATTATAGCCAATATAAGCTATCTTTACTCCGTTTAAATCAAAATATCTAGGCTCATCTCCTTCTTGACCTAAAAATTCTGGATCTACATCTGCTGCTAATCTGAAAGATAAACCCCCTGTTGGGTATATTGGATCATCATCATATGTTTCTGCACTAACATCACCTAAATCATCCATAGCAAAATCAGTTAATTTATTATGATACTCTTTTGGTATATCTCTATTTACCGCCTTTTCTACTTCTCCTTTATTTTGTTGGAGAGTTTTTAATAATAAACCAGCCATTTGGTCTCTGTTTTCTGGAGCTTCTTCATTTATATTTTTTTTCAAATATATTGTTGGAACTGCTTCTGCTGGTTCTTCTCTATCATAATTTGCTTCATAGTAATTAGATGCATCTTTAATTTCAAACCCCATTCCTGTAAGGTATTTTAATATTTTATCCCATTCTTCAGAATCAAATTCTCCCCTCATATAACGAAAACTAACTCTAATACTATCTCCTCTGTCTGATACACTAGCATGACGACGACCTCCTCCTGTTATTGCAGTTACACCTTTTTCTATTTTATTTAAATTAGGTGCCATTGGTAAACCTCCAAATTTAGGATCACGTCCCATTTCTTTTTCCCATTCATCATCATCAATATACATTCCTTGTTCATGTAAATATCCTAATTGAGTAGCTGCTTCTCTTAAACTAGATGGAATATCATCTAAAGCATCCATTTCTTTATTTCTATCTTCTTCTTCTTGATCTTCATCTGATAATGGGTCATTTTCTGTTAAGGGGTTATTCATTAATTTACCCGATTTGGCTCCTCCAAATTGGTATTGGGCTAAATCCTCTGGAGAAACAGTTACTCCTTTTTCATTTCTAAAAACAAACTTATCTGCGTCTTCATTATCTGCTTGTTTTTGGAATGTTCTATCTTCATAAGATGCATCCCCCTTAAAAGTGACTGAGGCATGATTTTTCATGTTTTTTAGATTCCTTAAATTCGCAAGTGCTATACCACTTAATCTTTCACCTTTAGAATTAGTTACTTGTTCTTCTAAAGTGTTATTTTGTTTATTTTCAACAACCCATTTTGTGTAATTAAATTTTTTCATTTTTTTATTTTAAAAGTCTGAGGTCATGCCTCCTAATATAAATTTTCCGGTGATTTTAAAAGGAACACTAGCTATACTTTCATCCCTAATTACCACACCTTCGTGTTTGTCCGCTGAACCCATAGGTGAATCTAATACTTTAAGTACTTCATCTCCTAATTTTTCAGTTGCAAGATAAGTTACAAATCCTTGTACTGCTTTTTTTCTGTCTTCGGCATCTTCAAATAATCCATCTATATTTTCTTTATTAAGAATAGCTAGATAAACTTGTTTTGATACTGCACCTACTTTTTTTCTGTTTACAGTACTACTTCCTGCCTTGTATCCTACGTTCATACCTATAAATTCTTTTTCGGGGATGTCACTTAATTCGTTTAACCATTGTCCCAATGATTTTGTTTCAGAAGATTCACCTGCATTAACAGTATAATTTTTAGAAAGTGCACTATTAAAATTAGGTTTTTTCTTCATAGTAGTAGGTACTGAACCATAAATTTCATATCCTCTTTTTTTAGCTGTAGGTTTTAGATTATCTAAAAGTGATTGAAAAGCTGTTTTATCATAAGATATTTCTTTAGATGCTCTTGGGCCTGATTCTTTACGTTCTCCTTCTATTTGATTTAGTCCATGTATAGCAATAAATTTAGCACCATAATCTTGTACATTTGTTTTTCCACTAACATATTCCATATTAAATAGTATGTTTGGGTTGTCATATGCTCCTAATCTTTCTAAATCGTTTTTTATAGAAGGTAAGGCTTCATTAAATACATCTAATACTTCTCCTCCTATTTTTATCATTCCATGACCTTCTTTAAATCTATTTTTTAAATCATCCTTTGTAATACCTTTTACATCTAAAGCCATTTTAGAACCTCTATCCATTACAAATTGTTTTTTACCGTCTAAATCTACTAGTCTAATAGAGGCATTTACACCATCTATTTTTATAGCGCCTGGTTTTTTATCTAATGAATCTGCTGCTTTTTTAAATACATCTAATAATGATTTACCATCATTTACATCTGATAAATTAAATGGATGAGCCATGTGTCCTGCTGCTCCTCCTTCTGTTAATAGTATTTCATTTATAACTTCTTTCCACCATGCTTTAGTGAATGTGCCTTCTTTTTTCATACGTTGTGTTTTTTTCTTAGATGCTTCTTTACGTTTTTTAATATATTCAAATCCTGATCTTAAACGTTTTTTAACAGCTGGATCTTTAGCTTTGTTTAAAGCTGCCCTTACTCTTTGATGAATTAAATTTATTATTTGTGATTGACGTTTATGTGGCTTGCTTTTAAATGAAGCTTTATTTAAAGTGTCTATTATGTCTTGTCTAGTAGAAAATTTAACACTTACTGTATCTGAAGGGTTTTCATCAGTGTATAATCTACGTCCTGATCCTTTAGGTTTTTTACCTGTTCCTACTTTAGGGTCTTGTTTTTTCTTTCTACCTTCTTTAACATTAGTAGTTGTTTTTAATGTTTTAGCTAAGTTTAAAGCTTTAAGATATTTTTTATCTTTATCACTTAAACTTTTTCTTTTTTTAAGACTAGATATTGCTTTAGTTATTCTTGATAAAGGAATTTTTTCTCCGTCTTTAATTCTAAGTCTTTTTCTAACTGTGCCTTGTTTTAAATTGCCCGCTTTTTTACCTTTGGCAGCCATTTTTTCGTAAGTATCACCTTCTAAATAACCTCTTTTTTTAGCATCTTTAGGACTATTTGTAAAAGTATCACTTGCTTGATATCTTACTTTTTGTACTTGATCCGCTTTATAAGGTGGATAATTTTCTTTTTTAGCCATTTTAGTAGCAGTAGCTATTTTTACTGCTTTCCAGTCTTTACCATAACGTTTTTTAAATTCTTTATCTGGTAAGCTTTGAGCTATTCTTTCTTCTTTGTCTGAGAGTTCTCTTTCATCATAAATATACATTGAATTCCCCATTGTTTCGTATATCTTTCTTGTTAAAGTACCCTTTAAATAATTAGGTACCTCCATATATTGATCTCCTTGTTTAGACATGTCTTTTTTTAAACGCTTAAGTTTTTTAGCATGTTTCTTTTTTTCGGGTTCAGTCATCATACCCATCATCATTTCACTAACAGCTGCTGGGTCTTCTACTTTTAATTTTATATCTGGATATTTATCTTTTAAAGCTGCTACTGCTGTTCTATTATCTTCTGAATCATCTATAAAATAAATGTCATTGTAACCTTTTTTAATGTGTTTTTCAACCCAATTTGCTTTATCTTGACCTGTTACTCTTGCTCCTCCTTTTTCTAATCCTAA
>VTLG01000858.1_pt1 | contig 27787 bp, 22 predicted proteins | sample 4694571 | NCBI WGS metagenome assembly VTLG01 (sample SAMN12604809, study PRJNA352737) | marine metagenome | biome: ENVO:00000447; feature: ENVO:00000209|ENVO:00000569|ENVO:01000036; material: ENVO:00002151; isolation source: viral sequences binned using virsorter ...
GTATATGCGCTGCCCCTGTATGAGTATGCGCTGGGATTTCATCAACAGATAAAGTTTTTGACCCAGTACCAGTACCACCTACGTTTGCATGAGTATTACCTTGAAGGAACCTCCCATCATTAAGTGTTGGGACATCACCAGTTAATGTTTGACTTGCAGGAATAGTTGCACCATCACACAACATCCAACCTTCTGTACTAACTGCGCCTGTAGACGGAAGAGTATATGCGCCTGTAATTCCAGAAGCTACAGCTACTATACCCCCTACTGGTACAATACCTGGACAACCTGTTATTTTTTTACCATTAGCATCTAAATTACCGCCTAATTGCGGGGTAGTATCGTCAACTAAATTATTAAATGTTGGTGCGCTAATTTGTGCAAAAGAAGAACCATTATGGAATTTTAATACATTGTTTGTACTGTCATACCACAAATCCCCTTCAGATGGAGATCCAGGTTCTGAAGAAGCAATTGTATATTCGTCAGCATATCTATTAACATTAGCTTCATTATTTGCTACAGACGTTACATTTGCAGAAATACCAGCTACTGTTGTTACATTAGCATGTATACCAGCTACTGTATCTAAATCCGATACTATACCTGACGTAGCTAATGTATTAAGATCAGATACAATATCTGAGGTAGCTAACGTATTCATGTCTGCTATTACATCAGTAGTCGCAAGTAGCGCCATATCTGCCACGCAATCAGATGTGCCTAACAGTGCCATATCAGCAACGCAATCGGATGTGCCAAGTAACGCCATATCTGCTACACAATCCGAAGTCCCAAGTAAAGCCATATCTGCAACAGCATCTGCTGTACCTAATAACCCTATTTCTGTAGCTTTAGCTGCTACTGCACCTATATCTGTAGCATCAGCTGCTACGGCAGTTACGTCACTTGCAATTCCTGCTACTGTAGTTACGTTAGCACTAATACCTGAAACAGTTGTAACATTACTATCAATATCTGCGACTTTTTTAATATGACCTGTGCTGGCATGTGCCATTGCCGAAGTACCTAGTAATGCTAAATGACCAGTAGACGCAGTAGCCATTGCACTAGTTCCAAGTAATCCTATTTCAGTGGCTTTTCCTGCTACGGCACCAATGTCAGTTGCGTCACCAGCTACAGCAGTAACATTAGATGCAATCCCTGCAACAGTTGTAACATTAGAATCAATATTAGCTACACTTGTAACATTACTATCAATTGCAGCTACTTTGTTTACATTAGTTTCATTAGCAACAACACTATTAATTTTAGTTTGATTTGAACTAGTAGGAGTAAGTTGCTCCCATGCTGTTCCAGTAGAATTATAGACCTTCATTACGTCTACACCCGTATTTGTATCAAACCATAAATGACCATCCGCAGGAGATCCAGGTGTAGAGGTTGATGCCCCTCTATATAAACCTTGTAAAGATGTTAAAGAATTTGATGCAGATGTCGCAGATCCAGCCGCTGCTGTTGCGGATCCAGCTGCAGCCGTTGCCGAACTAGCTGCTGCCGTAGCACTACTCGCAGTTGCTGCAATCTGTGCATCAATATCTTCTGCAGAAACTGTAAGATCTCCATTTCCATCAAAAGCTAATGCTTTATTTAATCTTTGATCTTTAGTTTTATTTAAAGTAGATGCATTAGTTACAGTCGTATGATAATCGGAAGCTGCAATTCCAGCATCAAAACTAAAAGCAGATTCAGATGCTCCTCTTACTAATTGCTGAGTCTGCATCACAATATTATCAAGTGATGTTTCTAATGATTCAGCATCAAGAAGTGAGTTATTCGCAAGATCAGTCTCCTGTTTATATTCTACAATACGCTCAAACTTTAATGGCTTAGCATCAACAGAAGAAGCGGTTGTAAATGCTACTGTAGCTGATTGTTTATTTGCTGCTACTGTAACTGTATGTGCATATGTAGAATCACTTGTAGCTTTAAGCACTCCATCTACATAAACTTTAAGATCTGTAGATTTATGTATTGGATAATTAAATGTATATGATGTAGAAGCAGTTGCGCCTGTTGTTTCAAATGTATTATTAACTGAAGTAAGCATTTATCCCCATAAATTACTTGGTTCGTAAAAGAAATCTGTACCCTGACTTGCAGCTTGAGCTTCTAAAGAATTTAAATAATTAGGTCTTAATGCTTCCATAACCCCATAATGCATTCCATAGTTAACTGCAAATTCTGTAAAATATAAATTCGCAAAAGGTGTATTATAACGTATAGAATTGAAAATATCTGCTGCATCAGTATCACCAGTCCATAAGCCAACCATTAACTCACCAAATCCCTTAAATTTACTATAAGAAAATCCTCCTATAACTTCTCCAATATCAGGGTCATAATTTGCATATTCTCCTGCAACATAATCACCTATAATTGGTGCTAAACCACTATGCACCATAGCTTTTATAAATGTTTCTGGATCGGGTGGCGGGGGCTCTTTGCCTTTAACTAATTCTCTAAGTGCCATTGAGGTATATCCTAATGCTACATATGGGATTATATGTACTACAGAGGGCAATCCAAGTTTTTGTATTGCAGGATATAAATTCCTGACTAACTGAGATTGATATGATCTGAATACAACTGCAAGTCTTCTTGTAACATCTAACCAGCTTCCTCTATCATGATTACCAAAGAGTAATGCCCTGTCAATTGCTTTTGCCTCGGGGATAGCAGATCGTGAGCCTTGAATGAAGTAATTATCAATTTTTCGTGCTAATTTAACTGTACCAGGAATTTTTAATTCTTTTCCTCGTTCTAGAATATGATCCATTGTAATAAAATTTTCAAGTTTATTCGCATCCTTTTTCCATATTTTAGAATTAAAAGAGCCAATTGCTTGCAAATGCTCCCAATCTTGTTTTGTTATTTCTGCTTTTTCTAGGAACTCAGTTTTATATAATGCATCAAGATCATCCCATTTTATTGATAATTTATTTGCCATTATATTCGCAGACATATTTGCATATCCAGTACGCATAGCATTAGTTACAGCATTTAAACCACTAAAATGAAACATTGCATTTGCGCCTTTAGCTAACCAGCCCGCCCTTTTTTGGTCAGGATGAATCTTACTGGCATTATTCATTAAAGTTCCATCAGTAAATGTATGAAGTGCTTGAAATGCTAACTTCTTTTCTTTGCCTGATAACTGTCCAGTTAATTGTTTTATGGTTTTTGTAATCATTCCATAATAACCTTGTCCTGGCTTTAATCCTTGTAAATGTAGCATTATCCCAGCACTACCAATATCAGATACAGTTTGGAACATAGATTTGCCTAACACAGCCATTGACTGCCATGCAATATAATCTTGTACCATAGCTGCTCTTTTAGGTGATCCTACTACAGAATTATCGCCTGTTAAATCTCTAAGTATTGCACTTAACTGACTATGCTCATGTGGCGAAAGTTTCCCCATATCTTTCATTGCCTGAAACATTTTTCTGGTTTCAAGAATAGGACTAAATATTTCTTTATATTCGATGGGTCCGTCAGGTGCAGGATTTAAAATAGGTTTTACATCTACTGTCCCATACCCCATCATGTTTCCTATTTCTAAATATTTTTGGAACATGTTCTGATTTTCCATAATGGCATGAGCAATATTTTCATGTCCAAACTTTGCATTATAATCAATTAGATGATCTGCACTTTTAAATTCAAATATACGATGCAATTGAAATGTTTCTGCTAATATTCCTTGCCCTTCATCAGTTGCACCTACCATGTGTTCATATGCTTCATCTAAAAATTTATCTAGTTCAAATTCAGCATCCGATATATCTCTAGTTTCTGGATAAAAGTAACGAATATTTTCAATTGTTGCTTCTTCATCAATATTTCTCATTATTTCTGTTTTCCACTCACCAGGACCATGTTTTAATAATTTGTCCTGCATATGAGTTTGATGTACTGTCCAGTTATTCTTAAACTTAATACCAGCACCATATTGATTTGCCTCTAATATATCCATACGCCATTGTCGTTTGACTGCATTTGCAAGTTTAGTTGCAAGTACATCTCCTGTAACAGATATATCAGTATCATTAAACGCTTCTCGTATAAAATTCTGCCTAAATCCTTTATATTTATCTCCTATAAATCCACCTTCAATAAGTGTAAAGAAATCTCTTTGACTAACTCCTGTTTCACCAACATAACGTGCTAATACATTTATCCATCTACTCTGGGCTTTTTGTGTAGCCCCTGCCATATCTCCACCTAAAAAGTCTCTCATTACCTTAAATGGATGTTTCAAATTTCCTGCAACTTCTTTTAAGGCATTAATATAGCTATTTCCTAATTCTTCAGATCTGTCTCTATTAAAAGGATGAAAACTTTCTTTATCTTGTGATCGCAATATATCATCTGCTAACTCATCAAATGATTTATTACTATTGCGAATTTTGTCAATTGTTTTATCAGCATCTAGACTGCTAAAACCAGAATCAGTTAATATCTTTTTACACTTACTACTCATTTTTTAGGATTCTTTCTTAAACAATTAGCTGCCCAATGTATAAACTTTCTGGCTTGTGCAGTAGTATATTTTACATATTCTTTACCAGCAGCTTTAGAATGATCTTGACGCAACCTTGCATCTTCATCAAGCATTTCTTTTGTTCGTTTATCTATTTCTGCAATTACTTCCTCTGGATTAGCTTCTTCAGCTGTATCACGCAATCCTTTTCGTTTAAAGAAATTAAATGGCTTCCCTTGTGCCAAATCTTTCATTGCTTTTTTAACTAATGTTGGCCTAAAAGCCATCGGGACTTTTGATGCTACTTGTGCTGCCATTGGCACTGTGCCTATAATGCCTCCTGTTGCAGTAGCCAATGCCATTTCAATTGCTGCATGACCCCAATCTGGATCCTTACCTCTATTTAATTCCACCATTGCTTTAGTAGTCTGATATAAAGAATCTGCAACAAGGTTATCTGCCATACCCATAGCCACAGGCTTGAAATACTTAGTAGCAATTCCAGTTTTTACCCCTAGTGTTGCTAATTGTGCAGATCTACCCAATAGCCCACCCCATCCAACTAGGTTTTCTGGCGATCCCATTGCTCCTAGAAGAACTCCGCTTAAATTTGGTAAACTCCAAAAATCCACATTTGCTCGTCTAAATTGTAATTCTTGAAGCCTGTCAGACCTTCGTGCTCTTACTCCTGCAATTCCTACATTTAGATCAGGCGACCATTCTATATCCTTACGCCATAAGTAATGATCTGCATTCCACTCTTCTTCAGCAATTGGAGTTGTATCATCTACAAACGATTCTTTTGCTTCTTCTGACAACCATCCAAGCGCAGTATATTGTTCACTTGCTTCTTGGTATCCAGATTTAAAAGTTTCCCATGCTCCACCATGCCATCGTGACATAGCTTGCTTAAGTCTACTCTTATGAAATACAGTTTCATCTTGATATGAATAATGCTGAAAAAACATTTATTTAAATAAGTTAGTATTCTTATATTGTAATGCGCTAGGAAATGTAAGTGTCCTCCATAAATCATAATACAATTTAGAATCTTCACCTCCATAACGCTTTATTGCTCTTCCAAAAAAGTCTGCTATTGGAGTATCACTAGGAGGAGGAGTAAACATTTTACCGCCATTAAGTACATATGCATCAAAGAGAGTTCTAGGTGTATTATCTTCTTCAGGGTCATTCCATGCCTTACCTTGAAATAACATATCTGTAACTCTGTTATCAAGCATTCCTGACCAAAAATCTTCCTTCCCATTAAGTCGTCCTTTTACAACTTGATATAATTCCCATGTTTCTCTATCTGTTAATTTTCTACCAAGACGCTTCTCTTCTTCCATTAACTCTTCGCCTAAGGGCTGGAAGAACAAATCATTTTCTACTTGACCAGGAGCAAATACTTCAGTAAAATATTTGCCTCCATAAGTATTAGGAGCAAGACTTGCGTAGCCTTTCCCCTCCTTATTTGAATCTCCATAATTACCATCTGGACCTATTTCAGTAGAAGGCCAATCACGGTACTTTCTTCCATTCTCTTTTTCCCAATGCCCTCTAGTCCATTTATATTGTTCTAATATAGCTTCTCGTCCAAAATCTCCGCCTGGTGTTCCAAATGTGGGTTCAAACCCAAAAGACGACTGGAGAAATCTGCCAAATGCTGTGATAGGATCCAACCCATCCCAAACGCCTCCAATAATTGGGACATCCAACAAACCAGGTAGCACATCATCCCCAGAATTAGCTTTTTGCCATGCTTGTCTAGATTTCATCATTGTTATTGTATTATCGACACTAAAACTGGCGGGGACAAAATGACCAAAATCAGGATTAGAAGAATCATATTCTACGCCAAATATATCACCTATAACTCTAGATGATCCATCTCTCATAAATTCTGTAATAATGCCTTGTATTTTATTTGGATCACCGCCTGAATTAATAAATCCTACCTTTATAGACGAGCCATCAGTCTGTATTCGCTTTTGTATTGCATTCCATTGGGCATTATATTTATTTGTACCCATAGCTTTCATATCAAATCGTAACTTCCCTTTTTTGTTTTTCTCATAGTTACTCTTTGCATATGGTGTCCATTTAGGTAATGCAATATCTTCCTTTTTTAATTCGGACAATATCTCGCCTCTTGGGACAAAAGATATTTTACCTCCATATTTTTGATGTAACATAAAGAAGAAATGCTCTTGAGCATCAATCCAATCTTCTTCATTAAGCCCTGCGTCATCAATTTTTTGTTTTGGGAATGCCACATTAAATGGAGCATTAGTTTTCCAGACTGTAAAATTGCCATATAATAAATTTAATGCTTCTGGTAATGCTGTTTCTTGAGTATATGATTTTTTATCTAACCCAAAATACACCAACCTATCCATGACCTTTTCTACTAAATCTGCATGCCATTTTTTATGTCGACCATCTTCAATTATTGAAGGCAATGTTCTGTTTATAGCTTCAACGATTTTTCCACGCCTAGTATTATATTGATCTTTGGTTAGGCTTTTAACAGTAGCATCGGCTTTTCCACTAAAAGATAAGACTCTTAAAGCTCTGTTTCGTGCAAAATTCCCCATGAAAGGATATATATCTACAAATGCAGCCTTAGATGTCTCTCCCCCATCTGCAATAATAACCTGACGTTTATGCATTTCTTCTGCTGGATTCAGATTCCATTCTGAGGCTTCAGATACATTCAAAGAAAATAATGTATCCATACTTTTCTGTGTTATATCTGCCATACTTTATTCCTCTGCCATATTTTGATAGGATTCAGGCCATCCATTGTCTTCTTTTATTCGAAGAATCTGCTCAGTAACTTCACCATCTTTAGCAGTAACAGTTATTATTTCTTCTCCTTCTAAAAATAGCTTTGTTTTATTCCCCACTTTTCGTCTGGTTACTCCATATTTCATTTGTTTTTGCTTAATACAATTAGCCCTATTTTCTGTTAAACTGCATTCTTCTTTTATAGTATCCTTAAATTTATGTGGGCTAACCTTGTCAAGTCTTGATATAAGTTCGTTCTTTACTTGATTACCTACTTGTCCAGTATAAGGCCCAAAGTAGTGGCCACTTTTTTTGCCATGTTGCATTTCTTTAAGGATCGCCTTTAACTGGCTTGGTTTTGTATGTGATTCTGGATGTGCTCTTTTTAGCCATACGCCTAATTGAAGAACAGTTGCATTAGTGCGCTGCATCGTAGCTCTTTGATGGGGAGTTAGGAGTCCGTTTATTCCCTCCTTTGCTAATACGCCCTTCAAGTAACCAGATTTATCTTTCTCAACAAATTGATGTACTGCTAGGTGAAAAGGATCTTCGTGCTCTCTATCTGGATCTGAACCTAATCCATCAAAATGACCTCCTTCAAACATATTCCCCATCATCATCTTATGTCTATTGACGAAATCCATCATTGCAACGTGAAATGATTTTTCTGGCAAGAATAGTTGCTGATCATTTGCTAACTTATATGCTTTTTCTTTTTCATTGAAATCTTTTAAAACTCCCATCAGCGGAATTGCAAATTCCTCATCAGAAGCATAATACTTGCGGTTTTCATGAGAATAAACTTTATCAGGATTTAAACTCCATGTTCCAGATGTCTCATCAAGCTCAAAAAATTCGTCCGCTAGTTGATGCCTCCCTGCAACAGTTTCAGTCTTTTTTAAGAGTTGCATAGAATAAAAAGATTTTTCATTACTTCTATTATTAGCAATATGATTATTAATAAATTGCTGGATATGCCTTCTTTCTATTTTAGAAACACCCCATTCAATAAATTCTCTTCTTTCTTTATCAGTAATTTTATTAACGTGCCCTGGAGGTCCTTCTAATTCTGCTGTATCTTTTTGTTCCTGTAAAACATTTTCAAGCATTCGTGATATTGCTTTTTTTAATTGTGCTGGCGATTTTGCAATTACCAGCCCATTTGATTTTTCATCACCTAATAGCTGTGACATTGCTTCTGGATCGTTTGTAAAAGCCTGTTGTAGCATAGACACAGTATTTTCCAATGCAATATTCTTTTTCCCGTCTATGGCATTCTTTTGTGTAATTGACCATGCAAGGGCTTTAGACATAGCAACAGATGTTTTATCACCGCTATCTTCATACATGTGCTGCACATCATCTTTGGTATTATTAGGATTTAATAAAAACTCCTGCTGCGACACTGTTGCATCAGTTTCTTCTACTAATATAGCAAATTGTTCTGCCTGTTTTTCTTCCATCGCCTGTTCATGCTCTACCCTTTTATCAGCATGAAATGAATTTACCCAATCTTGAGTGTAAATATCATTGAGGCTAATTTTTTGTAATATTTTCCCTTCTGCTCCAGGTTTATCCCATGTTAAGTCTCGCTCAAAATAATAATCACCATTAAGTATTTTTAAATACGCACCATCAGGATCTCTTGCTGCTTCTATTGTAAATTGGCGATTTAACATTTCCTGAGTAAAATTACGTTGTACAGATATTGCTTTTTGAGATGATATTGCGCCTGTAGACATTAAATCTGCTAATTTGTTGTCAAATTTTGTCATTATTTCTCTTAGTTTGCTAAGACCCTCTGGATTTAGCCCTTCAGTATAAACATATTCATCTTGTCCACCAACTTTAATAGTCTTAGTTAAATCACTATCTCCTGCCACTTCTATCATTCGGTCTTGTTCTGCGTCAATAGCCCAATGTGAACCATCTTCAAGAGATACAGTGCCTTTATCATAAGATCCACTATTGCTGAATAATGCTGTGCCTTCATTAAAGAGTTCTTGTGAATAATCTTGCAATAACATATCAATCTTTGCCCCCATAATTCCTGGCAATTCATTTAAAATATATTCTTTTCTTTTATTATCTAATTGATTGTAATGTTCTTCTAATTCTTCTTTCTGTCTCCATGGAACATCATACTCATCAAATGGTTTCTCTTTTATTACCACACTTGGATCTCCATTTTCGTTTAATGCCCCAATTCTAAAATCTGCATTATGTCTTTCGTTATATCCAATAACTGTATCTGCATAATCTAAATTCTCTAATGGTGTCTGGTGAAGATTTTCAATCATGTTCAACATTTGATTTTCATGATCTGCATCCAAGTCTTTTTTTATCTCATGTGCTTGTATTTTAGCTGAGTTCTGTGCCCAATTTTCTGCTAAATGGCCTCCAACACCTATACCTTCTACAACTTTATTCCATAATTCTATTTCATAAGATTCTTTAATTCCTGTATTTGCTACAGCAATGCCTGGACCTATTTTCTCTGAAAATTTAGATACTCTGGTTTTAAGTTGTTGTTGTTCTTGTGCTTCTTCTAATGATATTTCAGCCATTATCTCATTCCTGATCTTCCAGTTGATGTATTATATGATGATCCTGTATTGGATCCTGTAGTTGCATCTGTTTCAACTCCTCCATCACCCATTGATGAGAGCCAATCAACACCACCAAGAGAATGAAACGTTTTTCCACCAGATACAATGCCACCCATCATTTGTGCAAATTGAGCAGCATTTCCACCTTTCCTTGCAAGATCTGCCATACGCTTTAACTTGGCATATCTTTCAGTAGCAGTCTTTGAAGTTTGTTCAACTTGGCTTTTAGTTTTAAATCTTAAATCATTGAGAGATCTTGAAAGTTCTTCTTGATTTTGTAGTAACCTAGTGGCATTGTCTAATCTTGATTTTATGACTAAATCTGCTGCTGTGCCAGAATCAAGTCTTACGCCACTAGCACCTATAGTGGCTTTCATCTTGCCTAATGCTTGTGTACCATGTCTTTTAAGTAACCCTCTTCTGTTAGATGCTTGATCAAATAAATCTATTTCCTGGTGAAACCCAGATTCTTGTATTTTACCAATATTCCATTTTGCAGTAAGTAAAGTCTGTAATGCTTGGTTATCATATTCGTCACCTTCTGCTGCTGATTTGGCTTTTTGAGCTTGCATACCTATATAAGTAGCTCCCATTTGCATAAAAGCTGCTGCTGCTGCAATATAACTCATTCGTCCTCCAATTCCTTATAGTCTGATGCAATTACTTCTTTTTCTATCTCGTCTGGATCCTTCAATTCTGTAGGATGTACAGTTACAAATATACAATCGGTGTGTGTATATATAATCCTCTTAGTACCCACAGGAGTAATGCCATAGTAAGGTGCAACTATATGTTCTTCACCATTTTCAGTTATAATAGTCATTTCACCAGCCATTAAAAAAAACGGATGTTCAACTTTGTGAATTTTTGTAACTATTAATTCTCCAGCAGGATTAAATATTTCTCTAAGATATTGTTTCTCTAGGAAATGATGCTTTAAATTATGTTTTGACTTAGTAGATGGAATATCCTTACCCATCATATCTTCTAATTTAACTATGCCATCTCGAAATTCCTTTTGTGAATATCTTGATGGGCTACTGCTTATAGGACTACTTAATTCCATTATGCCCCTCCTGTTTCTACTTCAAGCGAAAGCGAATTAACTTGCATAGGCAATGGACTTATACTTCTTATTATTACAGAGTGAGATTGCCATCCAATCCCTGACAAAGACGATTTCTTAAAACCTGTAAACAAATCAATTGGTTCCCCTGTATTTTGTTGCGTGGATCTAAATAGTAATTCTTCTGTTGTTTCATTATATTCAATTTCAATACCTAAACTATCTTGTATTAATGCAGTAAATGTAAGTAGTCTTTTATTATATGTATATTGATTATCAGGTGTAGGAGGACTTAATGTTTCCATTTGTGCAGTATAAGAAAGGCCTGATACTGCTGTAGTAGCTAATTGGTGATCCAAAGTAATTGTATTACTTGCAACAGTTTTATTAACATGTTCCATTCCATTTGTACATAATCCTATAGATTCACCTTCTAAATGAGCAACTGTTAAATCTTCTAATCTCAATTCAAGTACTGCATTATCTTCAGGAGATGAAACTAAAGCCTGGGTAAGTTTCCATGACGTAGTTGTACTCGTTGGTGATGATGCTATTTCATAAATTGTTGTATCAGTACTTGCTGTGCCATCTGCTTTCTTTATTACAAATCTTGTCCCAACAGCAGGAACAACAGTGGCACCATCAACAGTTAGAGCTGTTCCTGTTTGTGAACCTCCATTCACTAATGCATTTTCAGGCAGACCCGATGTTGCATTAACCAGTTGATCCACAGATTTATGTATTTTAGCAGAATCAAGAAATATAAGTTCATTGCGTGTTACAATATTTTCAGAAGGGAATCTACCTAATATTTCAACATGTTCTACATCTGAGCCATTTACTGTCCTTTTCACTTTGAACCATACTTGATCATAATCTGTGCGTGGTATTATTGCTATATCTACTACTTTTGCAATCCCTCCCTGATATGAACCGCCCAGAGTATGAATTGACCATGCTTTAAATTTTACTGAACGATCATAACTTAAAGTTAATACCTGACCATTTTCCATTACCATCCAGATAATAGGGTTAGGACGCTCCTGCCAATCTACCTTGATAATGCTACTTGAGGCTATCATATCGTATGCTTTCATAGATATACGACTTTGTAACCACTGGTCTTCTGCTCCTGAGAACTCTAACTCCTGTACTTCTCGTCCTCCTTGTTGTGGATATATTATAACATTAGATACAATTACTGGCTGAGTAGAAGATGCAGAATATGATGTTTCTCTACTGACAGTAAAACGTGTTGGACTAACTGATAAATTTGTTTCTGTTCCATAAAGAAAATATACTCCAGCAGTTGTACCCATTGCTAGTTTTTTTGAATCCATTAACCATTGAATTTCATCTAACGTATCAGAATCTATAGTAAAACTTATAGCATTAGAGTCTGAAATAACTTCGGTAGTTACCCCTCCTGTAATTACTGGTGTATCCTGATTTTCTAATTCTGTAGGAGAATAACTGTAGAAATTACCTGTACGAGACAACCACACAGTTGATGGTTCAAATTCTGTTGTTGCAAATACAAAGCGTTGTTGATAGATTTGGGACAATTTGGGATAACCTAAACCTGTAAACACTCCAGTAGAATAGTTGGTATAGCCTGAAAAAGCTCCTAATCGCCACTCAGGCGTTCCATTTGTCGTATCAGGGTTAGGGGATAGGTCAGTCTCTAATTTCACTGTGCATTGATGTGCGCTTCCTACTGCGGTGATTTTCCCCCAGCCCCATCTAATACCACCTCGTCTTGTTGATGGATCGGCTAGAGTATTCAACCTCATCATTCTTCCAATATCTGCATCAGTAAATGTTTGTCCACCATTACTAGTTGTAGCATTTGCCCAACCTGTAGATAATTTAATTCTTGACGTTACTGTAATACTCGATCCTTTTTCATGTACTACTCTTTTTAAAGTAACTTTCCCTGAGAACTGAACACCCGCAGTTGGAGGAGTAGCTGAATCTGCATCCCTAAATCCCATGTCAAATGATTTATTTGTATGTCCATCGGAAATCTGAAAAGTTGCAGCAGTAGAATATACAACATAAAAGTGATTATCTTTCCCGCTATTTGAACACCATGACTCACCCAAATTATCTGCTGATCCTAGTAATGGATCACCAACACCAAAACTTGTTGCCGAGTTAGATCCAAAGAATACATTTGATCCAGCTGAAGTATATGCTACTGCACTACCACCTTCTGTAGCAGATACTTTAAATGTTTTATATGCAGCAGAGACAACATAATAACTTGTTCCAGCAAGAATATTTCCAGGCAATGATCCACTATTATGACCAAACTGGACAATATCAGTATCATTTAATCCATGAGATTTTACTGTTGTAAACCTTATTTCTGCTGTACTTGATGGTGTATGAGAACCTACACTAACTGTAGTTGTTACAGTTGGATCTACTGTCCCATCTTTTACTATGATTTGTGTATTACCAGTAGAATCACTTGAAGTATCTGCAACATATAAGTTAAGTTTCTGTCCAGTTTGTAACCCGTGATTTGATACTACTACTTCGTTAGTTGCAGTTTTAAATGCTACATCACCAATATCTTCTTCAATAGTAGTTCCAGTAATAAGAAAAGACTTTTTGAGATCTGCATTTACACTTTGATAAGGACCGTCTTCTGCAACATATTGACTAATTGTCCATACACTATCATCTTCTGCACGAGCAGCATTTGTTGGTTCAAGTGTCCGTGATAACAAGAAGGGTACTCTGGTAGGACATGTAAAGAACAGTACGTCACCACTTTGACTTACTTGCAAAGTTGAAATTTCATCTATATTGCTATCTACTATCCATCTATGTGATTTGACAATATATGGTGTTGTAGTGCCTTGCACATTAAGCAGTCGATCCTGTGAGTATATACGGATAAAAGGCTTATTACTAAAACTTAAAGTCCCACTGCTTATTGAACCAGTAGTGTCATTAGTTATTACAAAATTTGTTGCATCAGTAATTGAAGCAACTTGTGTAGATGAATCCTTGCTTGTAGTTGGATATGCACTAGTATTGCCATCAAGACCAGTTCCATATATATGCTGACCTACATATATAGTATTCGTATTACCAGTTGTTGAAACTGCTGTGGATCCGCTTGAAGCTGAACATGTAAGTGTAGTTGCAGAAGCTGCATTATCGTAACCAATTTCTACAACATATGCTTCTTCACCACCTTTATAAAAAGGAAAGAGTCGGGATGTGGTATGTTTGGCATTAGCAACATAAACAGTCCCAGGTCTTTTAATCATTGGTCCCTCTAAAAGAGGAATCATATTCTGGGCAGATTTTACACCATAAGTGTAGAATTCTTCTGTAGAGCGTCCCTGAAGGCTTTTAGCTAGTACGCCCTCAGTAAATCTTGGTTGCTGAAATTCGTATATTGCCATTTATCACGATGCAGGAGGAACAAAATTATTAAGGACGGCATAGCCAGTAGAAGGTGTTGACCATGTTCTATGTGGTTGCCCTGATGCTCTCCTTCGTGCATTCCAGAAAGTAGATTCTTCTCTATGTTCTGGTGTTTTATCTTTGGAATTTGCAGAACGTGCTTCTTGTAGTGCCATAAGGAATTTCTGCATCATTCTATCTTTTAGTCCATCTTTACCCGTTAAGGTTTCTGCCATTTCTACTGCCAATTTTAATGCCATAGATTCAGCAAGAAGTACATCTAGTGAATTAATATCTTCTGGCTCATAAATATACAGCAAATTTAAAGTAGCTTCATTTGACAGAATATTTTGTCCTTGAACCCTGTATCTGGAGACAGGCCATACTTCAATTACTTTAATATAATCCTGTGGAAGCTGAAACGTAGAATTCCATCCAAATAAAGGATCATCAATTTTAGTTAATGCTACCCTTTTCATTGCAGAATTCCAATCGTGCATTCTTAATACTGAACGTATTACATCATCAATTCTTGCACTAGCAATTCTTGCTCTTGCATTATTATCTGTAAGATTTTGTATTGGTGCTTCACCAAGATTAGATAAAGCTAAATTAGCTACACTAACTCTATTCATAATTTCCTTTTATAAAAGGGGTACAGGCGCATATTAACCATGGATTTGGCAGACTGGAACACCCAGTCTCTTAGTTTAATAATTTCTATACCCCTTTATTATGGTTTAGTCGATTGTATATTTAATCGTACAAGTTATAGTCTCCCCCGAAGTCCACTTGGCTACCGAGTTTGTAACTATAATTGTTGCACCATCAGGATAAGACAATGGCACTACACTGGCTGTTGTGGCATTCTGCCCAATTTCAATATTGCGATTGAAGTTAGTTGAATGAACAACAGGACCTAGAAGTGCATCCGAATCAGTAGTAGTAGTACCAGCTGAATCTGTTACTATTGTTCCTAATTCTAATTTTGCTGTACCTGTAGTTGCACTAACACCCAAATGAGCTTCCCATACTCTTGCTCCTTTTGGCAGTTCACCAATGGTAAGTACATCACCAATGGTTACTGAACCAGCAGCAGGAATTACATAGGAATCAGACAGAACACGCATTCTCCCACCCATTGAATGAGCATCGCCCATTTTCATAGGTATAGAATTCGCCTTAGTCTGTTGGGTTCCGTATACATTTGCCATATTGGCTCCTTAATTAATTGTTAAGCGTTCGTCTAAAAGGACTCAAAATTAATTAAGCTACTTTAAGACAGTCAATTTGAACCACCATTTCTTCCCAAACTCGAACTGCCCCCATATCCATTTCAAAATATGCATATGGTGTAAAACTCTTGTCTGCTCGGGGTTCAATTCTAGTTACTGGATCCATCCAGACACATAGGGCAAGCCCTAAAGGATGGAAGGCTAATACCTTTTCACCAGCATTTGAAGCATGGCTCATGCCAGTTGTATTATCAATTGTAGGCAGTTTTTCGTAACGAATAAACTGGAATCCTGCAAAATAATTAGTCTGGCCTTCAACCAATGCACGAAGATTGTTGTAATCAACACTCTGTACAGCTTCAAGGTGCAACATGGCTTCTATTTGAGCCTGTGAACACACAATTGTAAAGAGGGGATTACCACCTTCATCATATTGATCTGCCTCATTCTGGGCAAGAATACGCCTAGCACGAAGAAGTTTATCAATAGTTAAAGGGAAATCTGAGTTAGTTGCAGATCCGCTCGTACGAGCAGTTGGTGATGAATGGTAAGAGAAAGAAGCAGCAATAAACTGATCTCCTATTGTAGTACCAGAGAGTGTTTTTTCAGTACTTGTAGTTGACCATACAACTTCAGTTGCTCCATCCATTGCTCCACCTTCTGACTGGTATGCAGAGCCAAAGGCAGCATCAACAATAATTTCGTCCATTTTACGAGCCATTGCCATGCTAGTTGCTTCTGCATAAGGCTGAAAGACATCATAGTTCATTCTACGAGTGTCAAAACCTTCTACAAAAAATCCTGCATGATATGGTCGTGCCGTAACTCTCCTGCGCTGATGAGCGATGGACTGTACAGGAGAATCTGCAAACCTTGCATTCTTATTCTCAGCAGCAGCATTACCAATTCGGTCAATGAATTCTGCAATCCCTGAACAATCAAGTTTTTGGGATACCTGATTCCTCAACCTAGTAGTCTTTTGCTGTAAAGCATGCTGTACATCCTGTGCATAACGCTGGACATACGAGGTTTCAATATCACTAAATGTTGGCATATTGTTCCATATAAAATATAGATTAAAAAAACGCACTACGCCATTTGGCGTATGCCACTAAAACAACAGCCTAGCGATTATCCTATTGGGTCGCAGAAAAAAAGTTAGAAGGTCTTACGATTGTCTTCTTCATTCTTTTCTATTTGGCATTAAGGTCCTGGGTAAGCTGTTTTAAACAACTTATCCATTTTGTCCATAGCAGCCCTGTGACCAGGATCTTTATTATCCCTATATGATTTAGAAAACTCAGGATCTGCATAAAGAGACTGAATTTCTGCTTTCGCATCATGTGGGGATATACCAGATTGTCCTAGTCCTGTGCCTACTACTAGACGATCTTCACCTATCATAGAACCAATTTTTGCAAAGGTTTTAATAAACTCGGGATGATTCCCAAGACCTGTTTCATCAATCAGTTTATCTAATTCAGGTGTTGAAAACTGTTTAAACGCTCTTTGCGCTTGATCCATTTTTGCATCGTAAGAGGCTTGCCATTCTCGTTTCAGTTCAATTTCACTATTAATGGCAAAATCAGCAGAAGCTTGATTATCATGCTGTTGTTGTTCTTCTTGTACTGATGCATACAAGTCAAGCATACCTTGTGCTTGTTCTTGAGTTAGACCTAGTTGGTGAGTTGCATTCCTGTAAAACTCTAAAGTATTTTCAGGGTCATCACCAAAATTATATCCTTCTGGAGTCTCAGGCCTTCCAATTTGATTATAGAAGTTATCCCAAGATTCTCCTTCTTTTGGCATTTGTACCATTGTTGAAGGATCTGATCCCATTTTTTTGACTGCATTAACGTAGGACTTTGCAAGTTTATCTACTGAGTCAAATGTTTGAAGACTTGGTTCTGCCCTCAAGCCTTCGGGTAAACTACTTGGATCAAATGCAAGCGGATTTACCTCTTCAGTAACTTGTCCTGTTTCTTCAGGGGCTACAGTTTCTTCCATTATATTCTCCTTCTATCTTTAGCTTCTTGTTGTAGATCTAGTCGTTTTTTCAAAGCATCTAGATCCGTTTGTAATATCTCTAATATTTGAATTATTACTGACCTTTGACCTTCTTGAAAGGCAGAGACATAAGGGTCAGGTGTTTGCATAAATTTATATACATGAAATTTTTTAGCTAAGATTGCAAGTATATCTTTACCTTGCTCTGTGTTAAAAACATCACGAAATAAATCTATTTCACGCTTTCGTTCACTAAATGGAAAGTTCATGCTGCTCTAGCTTGCGATCTTGATGCTTCAGCTTTAGCCTGACTTTCATCCACCTGTGCAGCTGTTTGTGCCAATTCTTGTTCCTGCTGTAGCTGTCTAGCTTCTTCTTGTTTTTGTAACATTGCTTGTACTTCTTCATCTGTTCTTAAGTTAGATGGAGGTACTTGCAGTATTTCCGCAGTATTTTTCAGTATTTGCTGAGTATTAAAATACATTGGTATTGTTTGGTCAATTTGTGCAAGTGGCATAATCATATCAAATAGTTGTACCATTGAATTAACTTCTCCACTTCTCATTGATATAGAGATTGGGTTTAAGTATTCAACTCTAAATCCTTCAGCCATTTCTTTTGGCATTTCGCCTAATGCTCCTGCTCTTGTAAGTATATATGCAGTACGCTTAATAAGCGGATCCAGCAATTCTGCCTCCTGTCTTGCTAATAAAGGTCCAAGCACAGGCATCCTGTTACGCATTCTTACTGATACTTCTGTAGCACTAAATCTCATTACATCACCATCTGGTGCAATTGGTCCTGGCAATTCTAAAACATCAAGGAAATATCCTTCTTTAATTGAATTAACTAGTCGTGCATTAAGATCCTGTGCATATTCTATACGTCCAGCGTTAGGTACAGGGAATATTGTATCTTTACCACCAATACCAGCTGTATAATAATTGATAGCATCTGGTGTAGTATCAAGTGGATCTAACAAACCTGAATCTGGTACAAACATTGGAGGTGCAATAGCTTTTTGGACACCCTTTAGATATACTTTCTCGACTTCATTTATTAAACGACAATCAGGAAGTATTTCCCATGTTGGTCCTCTACCATATATTTCTCTATCTGATCTTTCCCATCTTGCACAAATATAGGGCATATTATCAAATCCACCCATTGATAGCATTCTCTTTTGTTCTTTTAGATAATGTATCGAAATATAAGGCCACATCCATTCTTTTGGTAATAGTTCCTGATGAAGCCATGAGGGTGCAACATAATGAATAACATCAACTTCTTCCAGCATTTTTTCGCTTTGACCCTTTTTAATAATAGACTCAGGCAGTACATCTATAGAATATTTAGATATTAAGTCTTTGCATGTTTGTTTGTAGAGTCTGAATACGGTATCAATTTCCATTTCTCCACCAGCAGCCAGCACACAATCCGATAAAGGAAAGTTGCGGAAATGAGGACCCATGCCAGGAATATCCTCAACAAAAATAATGCCAGTTCCAAAAGCCCCTGCTTCCAGATAGTACTGATAGATAGCAGAGTGGAAGTTTGATGTGGGACGTGAGATGTGGTGTTTAATGATTCGTGTTGCATCTTCTAACCATAAAGCTATATTGCGCTGACTATCCATATAAGGATGACCAGTAGTTAATCTAAACCAATCTGCTCCCATTGGTGTAAATACATTATGTATATTAGAAGCAAATCGCTTTAATGACCTCATTGCTGTTCCCTCAAATGCCATTTCAAGTCTTTCTTCGCCTTTTGACCGCTTGGCGGTAAAATCAGAACGATGTGGAAGGACATACTCAGCAATTTCTTGCCAATTCCTTTCCCATGTAGTCCTTTTACCTTTTAAGAACTCGTATTTTTTATCTAACTGAGTAGCAATAGGATCTTTTTCGTGTTCAAGCATTTTGTTTCACTTTCCTGTTTATTAGTGAAGGTGCAATATTTCTTGTGCTTGCTGCGCCTTTAGTTTGATCTTCAACAATTCTTCGCATAGAACCAGATATGTCTTGCCCTTCTTGACCCATAGAGCCACCGCCTCGTGCTTCTGCTCGAGACATTATTTTACTTCCAACAGATATGAGATTTCTTGGATCATCTTCAGACAAATATTGTTCAGTTGGATTCAAGGTCACATTATTTTCATCTGCTGGCGCACCATCAGTATTTTGCCCTTGTTCATTTACTGGAATTGGGCGACCTTTAGAATCTACCTGTACTCCGTCTTTCCAATAGAACCCTTGCTCATCTCTATGATCCCATAACTTTTCAACTTCCCATTGTCCTGTTGCTTCGTTATAAGTTCTTTTGGGTCGTCTTGCCATATAATCTCCTTATGCAGTTGGTAGTTTTTTAGCTTTTTGTCCTTGTGTCAATAATGTACCCATTCTCATATTTGCAAGTCCACGTCTTTCATCACTATCTTTATCTTGTCCTGCTCTTCCAGGTCCAAGACGAGTTTTTCGACTCCGAGACATGTCTTCTAATTCCGCTAACTCTTGCGCTGAATCATCTCCAGCAGCAGGTTTGTTTTCAGCAGAACTATGTCCCCACAGAAGCATTTCACCCTCAGTTGTCCATTTTTTGACGACATCCGTTACCTGTGTTTTAGTACTCCCACCAGGCCTATCCATCCTATTCCTCTTTGCCCATTCAGTAGCTTTATCTTGTTGTCTAGTCATTTCGTCTGTTAGTTTACCCATTTCTCCACCATGAGCATGAGGGATCTTAATGCCATATTGTTTCCTGTCATGACATTGAATAACTGGTCCTTCATAGTCAAAAAACTTGGAAGATTCTTCAACCAGTTCGTTTTTCTCCTCATTCCATGTATAAACTATTTCAGTATATACTTTCATATAATCTCCTTATGCATATAATCGTTTTGTTGAATCAATTGGAAAATAATTCCACTCACCAGGACCAGATCCAATAGCTTTTCTTTTACGATGAACTGGTTTTCCAGTAGTTGCAAACTTTAATGATTGAACAGCATATCTGGTTGCACTCATCAAGTCATCATTATTTGCTACAATTTTACCATCCTTGCGGTGGTACATCCTTACTTCTTCGTACCATTCTCTTAAATAATTAAATACCCTGAAGCGTCCTGTTTCCATACGTTGAAGCATTTCCATAATTCCAGGTTCTATCCCAATATCTCCTGCTGGATTGGTAAAATGAGTATGCATCATATTAAGTCCCTGTTTACGATATATAGATGCAAGTGATTCGCCTGATCCCTTATCATGCTGTGATCCATCATGAGGCCATGCAATTGGAATCCATTTACCACGTTCTCTAATTGCAGCACCATGTACAGTTGGGGTTTGTGCACTTTGCCTATAACAGTCATAAACATATACAGTATCCGTATCACGATCCCATGCAAGCCATACGGCAGCAGTGGGGTGATCCCAGCCGAAATCTATTCCACATACTCGAGGCCAGTACTCAGGAATAGCAAATGGCTCGCATTGGATCTGATCTTCAACATTTGGGAATACCATACCTGAACCAAATACAGGAATCCCCTTTGATCGCATTTCACGTTCATGAGGAGGCAATGCCCTCAATATCTCTTCCTTGATATCCTCATCTAAATGGGGTGCGTCATCCCATGTCGCTGAGAACAATGCCTGTGAATTACCTAGCTTTGTCATAAACTGTGTAACAACAGGAGTCATGCCTGTTTCTGGTGTAAATGTCATATAGACTAAACCTCCTGATTTTAAAGAGGCTCTTAATGCCTGAGAGTAAATGTCTTGTGGCGGTTCCTCGTCAAGCCATACTACATCCACAGCTTTACCCATCCATTGTTGTTTTCCCTGCTCATAGGATTTAAACATTAATTTCGAGTTTTTTCCTGATACATGTTTGACAACTATATTCTGGAAAGCGTTGGGAATGCCAGGAAGCCGTTGAGGTTGCCCCACAATTAAGTCTTTAGGAATTGCACCTTTTCCGTAATCTTCTGGATCGCCTGGTTCTCCAAGTAATTCTGCCTGTACTATATCTCTAGTATTGGCAGTAGTATTCCCTGCAGCCCATGCAGTTACAGGTCTGCTGAATTTAGCTCCTGTCCACCACTTTGGATAAAGACCAGTTAAATGAAATGCCATTTCTACTGCCCCACAATATGTTTTTCCAGTTTTATTCGCAGCCATCAAAAGTCTTTGCCTAGCAAGACGACCCTTCATATCTTTAGCATTGTGGAATCTTTCCTGATATTCATAGGGTTTATAACAGCGCAACTTATTATTCTCTTCAACCTCAATAATTGCTTCTGCAATCTTTAATGCTTTAAGTGCTTGTTTAGACATTAACGATTCCTCTGGATACCACGCATTCGATCATGCCGTGCTTGTTGGGTTGCAAGATCCTCAAATGTTGGTGCTGCTGGATTTTTCATAATTGTAGATGTTGGAGCTTTTCCAGTATGTTTCCATACCGCTGCTGCTTCACTTTCAGTCATTAACCCCCCAATTTTTGTAAGAAATTTATCATATCCTTGAGCATAGGCTTTTGCTCTTGGAGGTACAAATTGATGTAATCCACTTGCTCCTTTTTCTCGTCTATTAGCATCGGCAGTTGTTATAATGATATTAGATTTATCATGTAATGTTTCATCAGTTAATATTCCTGCTTTCTCTAACCGATTTGCTGGAACTCTATGGTCAAACTCAATTGCGGTAGAAGTTCGCCCAGATTTATCAATCCTTATTTTCCCACCTGTAAATTCGTCAATATAATAGGGGTTAGTGCTAATTGTTTTGGTAACCTGTTTATGCCTTCTTCCTTTCCCCCCCTTTGACATACCTGGATCTGTTATTGGTACCCATTCCGTAATAGTTTCAGTAGTTCGTACTCGTTCATTTTTAAGATCTTCTTTTGTAGCTTCCCACTTATTATGACCAGATCTTGTAGTAGCTTGAATTTGTTTTCTATTAACTTTATTAACCACTATTTTGTCAGCTTCTTTTTTAGCTCCAGTATTTAATTTTTTAATATAATCGTTAAAAGTACTTTTTTTCTTAGGTGTAATATTCTTAGTTTTGGCCTGAAGTTTGACATCCTTGTCCGTAGTCGTGTTCGTTGACGATCCGAATTTAGCCCATCTGAATTTTTTCCTTGTTACTTTTCTAGTCATTTAAATCTCCAGCCACCATGTAGTTTATGTGCTTCATGTGCTTTCATTGACGCATTTGCCCACTCTGCTACTGCTCCACTAATGGCCTTTTTCATTTTATCAAATGGAGTTACAGTTCCAGTAACGTGTCGTTGTGGTACACGCCTTTTCCCTAATTCTTTCATTGCCGTTGTATCATAATCTTTAAGAACATTCAAGTAACCTTTTTTCTCTCCTACTCCGCTAATTACTCTTGGAGCACCAGTAAATACAGAAATATTTTCCTGAACTACTTGTCCAGTAGTAGGTTTATCAATGCCTTTTGCCTTAAGTTGTTGACTTGCAACCCACGGTGTTACAGCCAGTAATGCAGGACCAATTACAGCTTTTGGTGTCCCTCTTAAAATATTTCTGGCAATACGAGCTTTGTCAGATTTTTTAATCTCAGGTGTCGGTGCTGTCACTGATTTAGTAACCATAGGTCCACTACCTTCGCCAGTAAATGGGACTTCTCCTCTTAAGCTGGTTTTAATATTACTTGTAAGATTCTCTACTTGTTTTGTAATATCTTGTCCTGGCTTCTGACTTTTCCTGATAAGTGACAGCTGTTTAACATTTGCATCATAATTTTGTTGCCTAATACTCTTTGGTTTAACAGGCTCAGTTTTATCAGTTCCAGGTCTTGTACTAACATATGCTAATTCACCTGAATCACTAAGTTTTTGTATTTCTGCATCACGTCTTTTATTGTAATTCATTAAGGCTTCATGTTGTTTTGAACCACCACGCTTATTTGCAAATACTTTCTCTTTTGCCAGTTGTTCTTCTATTGGCATACTTGATGGATATTTGGTTTTAATTTTCCCATAAACCCTGCCTTTAGAATCAACTTCAGTTGCATATTTAGTAAATGTACCTTTCGCAGCTTGTTTTCGCTGGCGATCCTGCCATGCATAATCACGTTTCTTAGGTCTATCTACATATGGATCTTTTGCAACATCAGGTTTATAAGAGCCTGGAATTGCCTCGCTTACATTATGTGGTGAAGTAGATGATCTTATTAGGCTTGTACCACCATGTCTTGGATCGTCAACAGGATCAATTGCATCCCCTTGTAATACATCTGGAATACCAGTTCCAGGCTTATTCCGTGGATTGTTTATTGTAGTTGACTTAGTTTCACCTACAGTTGGTTTTGTTACCCATTGTTTTTGCTGTTCTAGTGATACTGTTTCGCCAAATGCTATAAGAGCGTTTGAGATTGCTTTTTTATCATCAAATTGCCTATTACCTGCTATATTAACAGTTGACATTTTAATGCCACTTTCAGCTAATTTTTTAATAGTTTCTGGCTTGGGATTTTCTAAAAGAGGCTTGCCATGCTGTATTGCAAGTTTTCTCGTAAGTTTAGATCCTGGGGAATCTTTATGTTCTGGCTTAGTAAATAAAAGGGTAACATCTGATTTAAGTACGTTTTGTTCTGTCCTAGCACCATATTTATTTTTAGTGCCTGTTTTTTGGTTATACGATAGTTGATCTTTTTGTGTGACCTCTACTACTCCAAAATCTTTTAAACTCGGATCCAACCCTGTATCTGTAGCAAAGCCTGTTGGTGCCGTACCGCCAGTTTGAAACCCAAGCTCTTTTGCTGTTTCAAGTCCTATTCTATCAGCACCTATTTGTCCACCAGAAATAACTTTTAGATCTTTTTTACTTACAGTAATTTCATTTGCCCATTGTGATGGATGTATGTCTGCTAATTCCTTCTTAAGTGCCTTTTCTTTATCTGGAAGATAACTATAATCATCACCAAGATTAAGATCCCCTTTATCTACTTGAAAATGCGGTCCACCACCTCTATCTTCTCCTAAATCCAATCCTTCATAATCTCCAAGTTTTATTTCATCTACTTGTGCTTTTCGCTGTATTTCAGCATCAACATCAAATTCAGCCCCTTGTGCTTCACCTACAGCATGAGCAAGAGAGGATTTTAGCTGGTTACTTGGGTGTGTCTGAAGAATTTTTATATCACCCATATCTTTAGTTTTAACCGTTATAGGCTTGCCAGTCACAGTTTTTAAAGGTCCACGAGTAGGGAACAGGCTTCGCTTTTCACCCTCAACTTTTGTTTTCGGTGCTTTTACGTTTTTACCTCCTTGTGTGCCTGTAACTCGGGGAGGTGTTCCTATATCTATATTTGCTCGTTTTAAATCTTCTCGCTGTGAAAAGTCTTTTATAAATTCTTTCCTTTTGGCTTTATCCGCAGTAATTGGTTCGCCAGGAGTTTGAGCATATTCAATTGCCCCCTTCTTTTGACCATGTTTCTCTCCATACCAATCTAATTCTTTTTTTAATGCTGCACCTTGTCGTGCTGAATAAGATATTGGTTGATGTTTATCTGATAAAGGCTTTTGTTGCTTCTCAATAGTTGCCTGTTCAATAGCAGATGGCGATGGAGGACCTTCTAGGGTGCTATGGACATCTATATTTCTTGCAGAATCATCTATCATCTCAATACCAGTAGGCATTCTATTAACATCACTTTCTCTAAGTCCTGTAGTGATTTCACCCTTTTTATGACTTTCAATCGGAGATGTTTTGCTGGATCCGTATTCTTTTTTCCCACTAGGAGATAATCCAAGATATGTTGACTTACCTTTTTCTATTTTTGAGGTTAGGATATTACTACGATAAATCTTATGTGGATCAGTTTGAATTGGAACTTGAGGTGCGCCTGTTTTGACATGTTCTACAGCAACATTGCCTTTTATATCAGGAGGAGTACCATAATCCTTCTGGAGTTTAGCAATACGTCTTGCTCTGTCTCCAGTCATAGCATGGATAGGCTCTTTCATGTTATAGACTTTTTTGCCTGTCCTGCGATCCCACGATAAGACTCTTTTTGTGCCTGTTCTTTGCTGTTCGTAGAATAAATCCGTTTTGTCTTGTATATATTCAAGTGCAGCATCCACACTTTCTGGTCTAGCCCCTTTAGTTTTCCCATATTCAGAGACTTTATCTATAAATGCATCAATTTTCTTAGTTGCGTGTGTTCCTTTGCCTGGATATTTCTGAACTTTGTATCTTACGCCAGTTTTTGGGTTGGTTCTGCTTCGTAGGGGGTCAAATACTTTTTCCTGACTGAGTGCTTTGTCAACATCACGCCAATTCGCATAGTCTGGGGTAACTCTTTTCCCTCCAAAAGTAAATTCTACAGTTTTAAAGGGTTCGAGTTCCTTAATTATCTTATCTCTGGCTTGGGAACCGCCTTTTCCTCGTCCATATTGTGCCTGAACGACTTTTATCCGTTTCCCTAGCTTAAGATTACTTAGGGTTGAATGGGCTTGGCTATAAACGCTGGCTCTTTTTGGGTTTTTACTTGCCCCTTCTCGTAAAATGAATTTAGCATCAGGATATTTCTTGGCTAATTCCGTAATTCCCTGTGCAACTCTTTGTTGAGCTTCAGGATTCCTTAAATGAAACGGACCCTTTATCTCAATATATTTGCTTGTATCTTTTGGTTTCTTAATACTTGCCATAATATCAACGAGTTAGCCCTGTAGTCAATAATGTCTTACCTTTGATCCGTGCTTTATGCTCTTCAGCAATTTCCTTGTTTAACTGCTCACCAGACTTAAACCCCTGCTTCGGCATATTATCTTCATACTCACGTCTGTTTTGGCTTGCATATGTTCCACCATAAGGATTTCTGGCATATGGTTTCTTTTTTGTATGATAACCTGGCATTAGTCCTCCGTTAGTTTATTTGCTTCATCAAAGTAATATTTAAGGTACATGTCTCTTAGAGGTCCTGCAAGTCTCCAATACTCAGGATTGTGCAATTTATGTTTATCCAAAAGAAAATTACGTCTGTCAACTGAATAAGATGCATCTGACCATTCTTTTGCAAAGGCATCAGCTTCTTCCTGATTATCGAACTCAGCAATTGAGGTTATATAAGAACTTGTCCTGTTATCAGCAAATTTACCTGAACTTGGTCTGACATGCCACATTCCAATATCATCAGGTCCTTCTGTTACCAGATTCTCGTGACTCATTAGAATTTCTTAACTGGTCGAACAACACGTCTTAATGCGCCAGACTGAGAAGCAGGGTTTGAAGGATTTAGGTGCTTCTTACCTCCTCCTCCTCTTAGTAAACTACTCCTAGGAATAACTTCGCCACCTGGACCAAAAGGTTGATTTATCGCATCTGCCCATTGGTCATGTACTTCTTGTGGAGCTTCTTGTGGAGGCTTGATACCAGTAAAATGTGTCCCTCCCCAGACTCCTTGAGGTTTTACAACCTCTGGCTTAGTAGTACCTTGTCCTGCGTGGACTTCATCCAAATGTGCCTGTGTTAATTCTGGATCTTGCCCCTGACCTAATGCTGCATAATAATCAATTTCTGCCTGACTACGTTTTCTTGCCATTACTCCTCCGCTAATTCTGGTCCACTTATTGATTTCCTGGTTCTAACTTTACTAACTAACATTTTTGCACCATCAGTCCCAACAAGTGCAATCAACTGCTGTTCCATTTCTTCAACTGTTTTACCAAGTCCCTCCTCTTCATATACTTTATAACCGCCACGATCCAGCATATCTTTTGCAGCACCTAAACGAACTTGCTCACTATCTGCCCTTGTCATCAATTCCTCAATAACACTCAACGCTCTCGGACCACTTCCCCTCAAACGCTCCTGCATCTTCTGCTCAATCTCGTCTTGGTGTTTCTTTCGTAAATTATAGCCTGTGGTTCTATTAGGCTTATAACCTCCCTCCTTCAAGGAAACTAGGATGTCTCCTGTCTCAACATACTTCTCAACAAATAACTCACTACTCGGCATGTATCCTCATTGGTTGCCCCCAGATGTGGGAGAATCTATCCAGGGGCTGAGTTGTTATAATCCCCAAATACAGGAGAAAGGTCGAAACCTGTGTTTTAGGGGTTAGCGCAGTATACAGCTAAAAAAATATATTTGTCAAGTTTTTTATGGGTT
>VTLG01005279.1_pt1 | contig 27782 bp, 39 predicted proteins | sample 4694571 | NCBI WGS metagenome assembly VTLG01 (sample SAMN12604809, study PRJNA352737) | marine metagenome | biome: ENVO:00000447; feature: ENVO:00000209|ENVO:00000569|ENVO:01000036; material: ENVO:00002151; isolation source: viral sequences binned using virsorter ...
GCCACTCTGGGGTATTTTATTTTAAAAAGGTATTTCGTCTACCTCTGGTACTTTGCGTGAACCATTCCACTCGTCTAAATTATCATTGCCTTTATTAGAGGGTGGTATATCTTTGCGGACAGGTTTGTAATCATTATCAACATCAAATATATTTACCAATAGTGAAGCGTTGTTTTCTTTACCACTAAAATCAGGTAGCCCTGCAAAATTTATAAATTTATCTATCAACATAAATTGCTTGCCATTGTCATTCTCCATAATAGCTCCGACATTTTGATAATTGGCCTTTGAATTGCCATCTCTATCTTTGTACTCGCGAGTCTTGACGGATAGGTTTTTGATCTTTCGTGCCATAAGGTGTCTCCTGTAGTATGCGTATGCGGACAAAACCTCCTAATGTGTCGGTGTCCATTGTTGATATAACAGTATTAAATCGCTTGTCATTAATGCGTAGTGCATCAGCAAGTCCATCAATACCTGACTTCATTCTAGCAACTAAATTATCACGGTCATAATTGCGTTTGTTAGGTGGTATAAATGTCATTTCTAAAACTAATTTTTCTGGTAATTCTTTTAATTTATATTTTTTTAATTGTTCTTTAGATAAAATTTCACAATCTTTTCTGTATTGTTTTTTTGCTTTAGCGAGCTTCGCCCAATGCAATCTTGCGTTAGGTGACAGGTCTGATGGAGGCCAACCTAAAACTAATTTAATCATAGGTAATCTCCCATTCAATAGGCGATTTGCTACCAGTTAAATGCACAGCTTTTCTAAATTTATCTAAATCTACAAGTTTACCTTTGTTCTCTTTAGTTTTTTTTCTACCTTCACCACTACCAATCCAACAACAAGCATCAGTAAATAATTCTTGAAGATGATAGTACTCATTGATGTTGCAAATAATTTTCATGTCCTACTGCAATCAACTAAATTTAATCTGTAGTTTGGCACACCATTACGCTGTTCAGCAGGTATACCCATACGTCTTTCACGTTCCCATGCATCACGCATTTTGCAATATAATTCTTGGTCATACTTTGCATCCATAAAATCAGACCTACCTGCAATACCCATTACTATAAAAAAAGTAAGAAACAATCCTAGAGTAATCATTGTTCCTCTAAATGGAATGTAAATGTCAATTCGTTTTTTCATTTTTAAAACAAAACTCCTTGTGTACTTGGTTGATATGATGCGTCATATCTTGTGTTATCACCCTTTGGATATGGGTGAATTTCATAATTTAAATTTTCTAATATTTTATTTTTATTTTTTCCTTTTAGAAATATATATCTGTGTTTCGGGTCTATATTTATTTCTTTTAATCTCAACAATTTTATTACTTCTTGTCTGTCAGGATACCATTCAAACGCTGTCATAACTTTATCCAAACTATCATCAAAATGTAATATTGCTTTTAACTTTAACCAATCATCCACACTTGGAAAACTAAAACCTTTATCTAACCTAAACCAATGTGATGCTGTATCTTTATAACCAAATATTCTGTCCAATTGATTAGCAGTATATGACCGTTTGTTTTCTCTTAAATAGTTTGCAATAACAATCCTATCTAATTTGTTTTCATTTATTCTTTTTTTTCTATGTTTGATATTTTGTCCTTTAAGTTTGTCTTGTATGTGACCTAAATTTCTAAAATGAAATTCTTTACCTTCCTCATCTATCAATTGTTTAGTGTTAGTTGTTGTACCTGTATATAAAAAATTACAAGCTTGATATATGTAGCCATGATGATTCATATTTATGTCACTAAAACTAACAATAATGTCAAAATTTTTTATTGATTTAAGTGTATTGCTTACAAAATAAGATAAGCAATTTTTAGGTAATCCTTCATTAACACATAATCTATTAAGTTCTATTACCTGATCCTTATACTTTTTACCTCCTATACTTTCACATAAAGTTGGACTAGGTGGCATTCCAAAAGTACACACCCCTTCCAATAAATTGTTTTTATACAATCCGTATGCATAAGTTATTGATGGCATTCTTTTAGCATAGTGCTTTTTTAATAACCATTCTCTACATTCAATAGTCATTATCTGTTTGATTGTATATGTATTAGGTATTGTCATTAAAATAAAACTCCTTGTGTTGAACATTGATAACTTGCATCGTATTTTTTATTGTCACCTTTTGGATATGGTTCTATCTCATAAGCTAAATTAGAAATCATTTCTTTTTTTTCTTTTTTATTTGCAGATAAATAAAAGTATCTATGTTTTCTTGGTCTATCTATTACATAAAATTTATTGCTTGCAAGTCTTTCTTCTAAACTATATTGTTCGCATATTGTTTTACTGTGCTTATCACTATCACGCATTCTCCATTCTGTACGTTTAGCAGTTAATCCTGTATACAACCAATTCGTTGCTTGATATATATATCCATGATGGCCTTGGGATGTATCTGCATAGGAAACTAATACTCTAGGTTTAGGCATTTGTTTAATAGATTGTGAAACAAAATAACTTAATACATTTTTTTCTAAATTTTCATTAACGCATAACCTATTTAATTCTAAAAAAATTTCTGTGTATTTACCATTAAACGAACCTATTACTAAACTTGGTGATGGTGGTGAGCCATAGCTTATAACTCCTTCTAATTGTTTGTTAGTGTTGTACAAACCAAAACAGTTCATAATATTTGGAATGCGTTTTGCATAATGTTTTTTTAAAAACCATTCATGGCATTCATAGTTATTTATTTTTTTTACAAAATAATTTTTATGTATACTCATGTATTTCTCCTATGACTATCCCAATCAAAAGGTATCATTTTACCTCCATTCTCTCTTAGCCTGTCTGTTACACGCTCTCCCAAGTACTCACCTAATTGTTCCCTTGGTATGTTTGACAAAAGTATAGAAGGTTTTAACTTCTCATACCTTTCATTCAAAACATCAAACAAAATTTGCTTTTCAAATTCTGATCCAAATTGCACACCTATTTCATCAAGTATTAATAAATCTGGTGATGCAAAAGCTTCTATTACTTCACTTTCTGTTTCTTCTTTTGTTCTCCAACTATCCTTAACCCTTCTAACTAGACGTTGTACGGTAGTAAATAATGGTGACCGTTGTTGTTCCATAATGCTCAACGCAATGCCTACTGCCAAATGAGTTTTACCTGTACCCACTTTGCCAACAAAGATTGCAGAACGTCCTGTCTTCATAACCTGATCAAAGTTTTCTGCATATTCTTTAGCAAAAGCTAATGCAGTTTTTTGATCACTTGTCTTTGCTATATAACTATCTAATGTCCGATCCTTAAATCTTTCTGGTATCAAAGCAGTTTTTATTTTAACCATCCACCTACGTTGTTCACGTTCTTTAGCTTGCTGTTTAAATTTTTGTTCTTCTTGCTTTTCTACTTCCTTTCTTTTTTTTGCTATACAACTAGGGCATTCTGTCCAATAGTCACCAATAAAATTAGTTGATATATAATTACCATGCCTTTCGCAATTGCGTGTTTCTGATGGTTTGTTTTGTTTAATTAATTTTTCCATCATATTTCTTGTACCCCCTTTCCGTAATTAGTTTTAGAAAATAATGGTTGCTCTTTAGCTACCCACTTTGAATTAAAACTTTGCCATCCTCGTGCTTGTACCATAATCAATGCATCTTCCAAACTAATAGAAGTTTTTTTAACCTCATTTTTTATTCCAACTAATGCAGTTTCTGTTAATGGTTTTTTTAAATTTTTTCTATGTAATAAAAAATCCTCCCATGTTTTTTTTGAAACATTACGAGGACGCTTTAGCGTCTCTTTAATTGGTTTATGGTTATTGGTTATTGGTTTATGGTTATTGGTTGGCACTAGTCCACTTGGAGTGGACTTGGACCGTGCTAACGCTGTACTTTTACCACCCTTAGATGATGCAAGTATTCTGTTTTTATACTTTTGTATTTCTTCATCTGCTCTATTAAGAGTCCACCCTTTGCCTAACTCTAAAGTAAAGTATTCTTCTAAAATAGTTTTTACTTCTGGCACATGATCAGGCATTCTAACTAAACGAGCCACCATACTTGCATCTTCTGGTAATGGTTTCTCATGCAAATAGTAGATATCAATAGATCTACGATATGCTAAGTCTTCCATTAATGATAGATGTGCGGTGTGGCTCATGTAATCACTAATGTGAAAAGAGAAATAATGCATTATTCCCCTTTTTTAAAATTTTCTATTTCTTGCTTTGCTTGTTCTACTTCTGCTTCATTCATACCCATTACTTCTTTTAATTTAGCTAATGGATTGTCTTGTTTATCAGGATTAGGAGTTACGTTAACTGGTTCTTTAAAACTAGTCTCATCATCTATCCGTACAACAGAATTGATTGCATCATTTTTTGGTAGTCGTTTTGCAATACGATGAATCACAGTTTTCTTTCTCATCTGGTCAGGCCATTGAACCCAAGGAGAATGAGGACTTGTGCTACCTCTTGCTACTGCACGGCATTTTTCTATTTCATCCATATTCATAATTTCAATGTATTGACCATCATTGCTTGTTATAGCAATTGCATACACACATATAGGTTTACCCCTGTCACCAGTAATTAATGGTTTGTGTGTGATATGTGGGTTGCTACCTAATTCATAATCAAAAAAATCATTTTCGTATACAACTTCAGCACAAATAGTTTTAATTAATTTGCTGTTGTGCATTACTTTAATGACCCCTCCGACCATAGGCAAATAATTAACTTGATTTTTATATGGAACAGCGGCCGCTTCTACACCATCTAATAACAATCCATCTTGTGCCGCCTTCATAAAGGTTTGCCATAAACTGTTTCTGTCTAAATCAATTAACTTTGGATTGCTATATAAAGCTAATTTCCCTGCACTAATGAATTTGTTTACATCAATGTGTGGTGGCAATGCTTGTTTAAATTTGTCAGCCATTGTCTCAAGTGTGGATTGAACGGCTACGAGTGGTGATACTGTGGTCATTTTTTTAAAGTCCTTTTGGTTGTGTAAATTTGAATTGGCGAAATGGTCTTTTGGGGTGTAAATATGTACCCACCATTTCTTGGGTTACATATGTGCCTTTGCTTCCTTTGGTCATGCCACAATTAATTGTTCCGTACTTAGAAACAATTCTTGAAGCACCTTCACTAGAGTTTAAAATTTCTGCTTTTAAACTTTTTAATTCGTCCTCGTCTTTTTTAATCGATCTTCTTAAGGTGTTGTAATAGTCAATACGTTTATCCATATCTTCATCAGCAACCATATTTAAATCTGGATCGGCATGGTTACATAAATTTTTTAATATGTAATCAGAATCTTTTAAATAATCAATATCAGGTGGCATTGATAATTTAATCCTATCCCAGAAATGATGTACCTTAACTCTTAACATTTCACCTATATCTTTATCTCTATCCCTTTTTATAATTTTCATTTCATTGCCACCAACTAATGCAACTATGCATCCCCAATTAATATCTGCCACTTCCATCTGTGCTTGCAATTGTAACTCTATATGTGGCGGAGCTTTGATGTTGCCATTTCCATCATCTTCCCATTTAGATGTATATATATATTTGTCAACATTTTTTATCTCCATAATTCCAACTTCATCACCGCTTGTGATTTTGTAATCAAAGGAAGATCCCATGCGTGTTTTAGTATTGCTGAGATAAACATCAAAAGGTTCTACATCCCATCCTTGGTCTTCGGCACAACCTTCGGCAATGCTTTTTTCTAAACGTCTACCCCAAGCTAATCTAGATGTGTCTTCTAAATTAACAACAAGTTTTTCTTTCTTTTCGTTATAGAGTTCAAACGCTGTTTTGTATGGGTTTAAATTATACAATGCTGATACTTCTGTAGAAGTTACATCAAGCAATCTGTTTTCTAACCAATCTTGTTTATTGGTTTCTGTAATTTGAAATTCTTTAATGTGTTTTTTAGCCATTAGAATAATTCTCCTTGTTTTTCAATTTTTTTTGGAATAAAATATCGAGCTACAGTTTTACCGCTTGGTGTTTTAAACTTTTCTGTTCTTATGTTATGGCCTTGGTTTCTTAAATCGTTAATACGAGCCGATAGCCTAAATGTACCAAACTTTTCTAAAGCATCGATAGTTGAAAGTGAGCCACCACTTTCTAAGTATTGAATGATGGCTCGGTTTTGTGAAGTTGTTTCACTCATGATTGTTTTAGTTGTGAGTTGTTTTAACATTGCTTGAGTTTCTGAGTTAACCTCTTCCATAAAGTTCATTACTCTTCAACCTCCTTTGCTTGATTAACTGCATCTACTAGATTGTCGTAGGTTTGCATATCAAAATCTTCTGTAGCATCTTTAGGTTCTGCATTAACTAAGATGTTGTACAACATTTGATGCTGTCCTTCAGAAACAATGATGTTTAACTTTTTAGGTTTAACAGACTCTTGATGTTCTTCTGGAAAATGTTTGATTGGAAAACCTTTGTACAATTTCCAAGCACCATCTAGAACTAACCTTCTTAGTTGGTGCTTTTCATAGAAACTAAACCATGTGTAGCCATGTTCTTTTCTTAAGACTTGGCATTTCTTTTTTATCCATCTTTCAAAGGCGGTAGGACCGCCCTCGAAAAATTCATTTCTATGTTCAACAAAAAGAAAATTTCTTTCTGTTTTCCATAGCTTGCCTTCTTTATATTTCTTATGACCAAAGACATAAACAGGCAATGGATAAGATGGGAAATTAGAATATAAAGACATTAGTTTTTTACCTCCTTATGAATGGTTAATAGTATTTTTTAAGAAAATATAGATGAGGATGCATAAGCATCCCCATACGATAAATGTGGTCATTAATCCTCCCACCCATCAGGAGCGTTTAACGCCTTTTCTTTCCAGTAATTGTCACGGCTACGCTGTAACTTATCTGATGAATTAATCTCATTAACTATTTCTGAACAATCGTAATCAATCAATGAGGAAAAGTGTACGATTTTCTTAATCATGGATTCATAGTATGCTTCCATTGATTCAAGATAATACTGCTTGTATCTAAACCAATTGCGAAACTGCTTGGTTTCAATCTTGCCAGTACTTTCGTTGTAATAACCATTTTTAACTTTGTAGTTCCAATGGTTTCTCATGTGACGATAGAAGGGTACTTCAACCATCTTGTAGAGATCACGTTTTCTGTAAGATTCATCTTCGGGAATACGATCGATCATAAGACCGTATTTGTATTCCTTAATTCGTCTTGGTAAATATCCAAGATCGATTCTGTTCTTGTAACCAGAAATTAATCTTTTAATATCTGATTTATCAAGTTCAACTGTAAACAGTTGCTCGGTGTTTGTGTCAATGTTAGACATAGGATTTTGTTAATAAAAAATTAGTAATTGATCCAATTGAAGGTATGACCCCTCATAAACAAGTGTACACCATAATGCAACACCTGTCAACTTATTAGTTAATCAAAGGCATCTCGTTTTTTTAAAATTTCGTATTCTGAATAGCATTTAGGACAATGCAAATTAGTCTTTACAGAATATTCTGGATATAAATTACTCATGCTTTCATCAACATCGATATCAGCACCCCATATCAATTTTTCACTACACCAATAACATTCCATTACTCCCTACCCATTATCAATTCGTATGGGGTTATGTTTAAGTCAAGCTCCCATGCCTTTTCAAGTACTGTTCGTTGAATACTGGTGGGAACTAATCCAGATTTGGCCCATTTAGAAATACTGCCACAATTACGGCCTATAATTCTTCCCATTTTTCGGACACCACCAAATTCAAGTACGCAAACTTCAACTGGGGTTAATTTAGTTGTTTTCATAATATATATTTTGGCATAAATGCAACACTAAATCAAGTTTTTTACAAAAAAAAGAGGGTTTTTATACCCTCTAGTCTTTTTAGTGTGAAATATAGGCGGTAAGGCGGTTCTATAAGGATAGATTACTTACGCTTTAATGATAACAATGTCACCTAGTCAACCTACACATCAGTATTTATCAAAACCCTTAGACATTAGCACATCATAGAATTTTACTATTTGTTTGTACTTCATATGAGACAAGCAAATATGTATAATCTCATCGTTTGCCTCGTCTTTATCAAAAGCATCTAAATGACGCTTTTTTAATCTTTGAGAACACATTGTGTACATCTGTTGATGATGTTGTTTTTTTAATTTTTTACTCACTATGTGTTTCCTGAGTCTTGGTTTACATCGTATTCCACAACCTCCCAAACGTGTATAAACGTCTGTAGCCAATCTATTTGCTGTCCAGTTAACTTTCCCCTATATGGAGGGCTAGTTAAATCATCCGCTGACATATTTGGTAGATGATGTTTCTTGCAATAAGCTTGAAACTGTTCTACTAGCCATAGTTGTTGTTTAGCTAAAGTCATTGCTGTCTCCTGTAAATGGTTTTTTGTAGTTAAAAATTTTAAAATGTTTGATACAAAACATTCTTATTGGATCGATTAAATAATCTTGTAAAAAATAAATTACATGATCTTTAAACGTTGGATCATCGGGTATGTACTCAAACTGATCTTCTGGACAATAGTTTTCTATTGAGTCAGGATCATTCCAGTTGATGTACTGGTCGATGTTGTTGTTAATTCTTTGCATTTTAATAATTGTCCTGTAATTCAGTAATTAGACCATCAAAATCTTCTTCTGGTGGTAGAACTGTAAGCAGTAAATCGACATTTTCTTTACCGTACTGTTCATTTAAACTTTTTAAATATTCCCATCTATTCTCGAAACCGTTTTCACGGTAACGAGGATGATGGTACTCAGAAAGTGTTTGTAGATAGTATGTGTCCATTAGTTTGCACCTCCTATCATTTCTAGTCTTATAGTTGGAGAATTTTCTATAAATCTTGTTTTATCCGCATCGGGATGATTAGACCATAGATTCTCATACTTGTCTATTTCATATAGCCATTGTGATGATGGCATATTTTTGCTATTACCATTTAGGTAATTTAATTTAGCGATAATTTCTTGAATAGTCATAGGTTTATCCGTATACAAGTTTGCCGAAGGTCATTATCTGCAATATTGAATCAGCAATTCCAGAATCAATACGTCCAAGGTCACCTGATGTGAAAGCTGTAAATATTTCACTACAATCATGGGAATTTAAATCAGATTTACCCGAAATAATTTTTTCGATAGTAGTTAAAACATCTTCTACTGTGAATTCGTGCTTGTCATCTTCTATATCCTCTACCTTTATAGGAGAATTTATAGTTAGGTCTTTTAGCCATGCACAGCAACCCTCATGCTCATAATTTTGATTAGGGAGATAGTAGCCTTCATCGTCTTCTTCTATGTTTCCTACTGTAACTCCAGTAGCCCAGTAATTTGAACCCTGACCCATAGTGCAAAATAAATCCTTAAGGTCGGTTAGGCTAATGTCGAATTGATAATTGACATTGCAAGTGAAAATTTGTTCGGTAGTTGTGGTCATTGTTTTTTAAAAATAAAATTGGACATAAAAAAGGGTGAACTATTCGTCACCCAAGTAATAATTGACTTTATCGTTGTACTCAACAGAACCAGATACTAGTTGTTGAGGTGTGATGTTGGAAACTGTGGAGCTAGACATAAAAGCATTAATAAATGCATCCTTAACTCCCTTACCCTTAACGTCTCTATAGTCTTCACCTATTGAAAGGTCACAAAATACAACGAATGCACGTTTGCCTTCGGCCTTAGTACGCTTTAGCAATCTTGCATAAGTACCGCTGTAACTCATGAACCATGTAGTAGCGTCTTCTACTATTTGCTGTGGTGTGAAAGTCTGTTCCATTGTCTGTAGTTAATTGAATTAGTTAGGGAAACAATCGGTTCGACATACCGATTACTATTAAGTGTTGCACATAGTCAATCATTAGTCAACAAAAAAAATTAAAAATATTGCGAATTATCTATTATTTCTCTATATTATGAGTAATTTTATTTATTTTTTAATGACACACACAGCATTTAGAACTCAAACTAAAGTTGTTGGTGTTTCAGATACTGGTCATCGAGTAGCTGAGGATCATCCTAACCATAATCCTAAGATTACTCAATTACTAGTTGATACCCTCCGCGAGCTACACGAGGACTATGGTATTGGTTATGGATGTTTAAGTATCATGTTCGGTGTTAGTCGCGGTTATATAGCTCAGATTTGCCGTTATGAAAAAAGAGTCTCCTATGCAACTCGCTACAAAACAATTCAAGTTAGGTAGACCAAAAATAAATTTGAAGGCTTCGCCTTATAAAGAAACCATTGAAGAAGTCTTGTTTTGGATTTCATCAGGGCAAACTTTAAGAGCTTATTGTAGACAGAAAAATACCCCTTGTTATGCCACTATTTATTCTTGGATGAACATTCCTAATTCTGAAGAATCCGAGGACTTTTCTAAACGCTTCGTGTACGCACGCGAGAGAGGAGCAGAGGTAATAGGTGAAGGTCTTATTGAATTAATGAATGAACCTCCAAGAATGATAGGAGGAGAACAACCTAGAATTGATCCGTCTTGGGTGGCATTACAGAAGGCAAAAGCGGACGTAACTCTCAAGCTCTTAAGCAAGTGGAGTAGCCGTTATAGTGACAAAGTAATTGGTATTGATAAAGCAGAAATAAACGTCCAAGTGATTACTGGAGTGCCTCAGCAATAACACAATCGAAGATGATATGAATACGGTCTGTATCTCCTACGTTATGGGCTGTGTGAAGCTTCTTATTGTCAAACCACCAAACTTCCCCTACCTCGAACCTCTGAAGCTCACTACCGCTTGTCTGGAAGCAATGCTGATTAGATCTAAGGACAATATGAAACCTCTCATAGTGATCTGCATATGTTCCTGTGTCTATGTGTTTGGTAACGTGACCACTAGACTTCAAGTTCACTATTAGTACCCTTCCCATCTCCTTAACTTGTAGCTTGTCTAATATGGGTCTCATTAATGGCACTAACGCAGACTTCAGATATTCCATACATGGATAGTCATATGATCCTATGTCGTACATAACGTAATAAATGCTCATCTTCAATGGACCTCGAACATAGATACACTCGCTATCTTTATGCGGTGATTTAGTCATATCTTGCCTTGTTGTTATTTCCTTCCAAAGCTCAGGTTTAGCATCCAATAATTTAAGTAATGGCTCTACGTCTAATCCATGAGCTACACGCACGAAATTAGAGGACTTTGTAGGGGTCATAGTCCGTCTTCTGTGTGGCCTCTTTACGTCTCTTAACGTATATGTCTTCGGGATGTTTCTTGCCTACTGGAAGGGCAAATGTAAGAGCTAGAGCATCCGCAAGATCAGGTGATCCACCACCCTGTAATCTCTTCTTAATCTGGTCCTTAGATTCGAGTACTCGTCTACCCACATTGTCGTACCAGTATATGGGTGTAGCCAGTTCTTGTTTAAGTGCCACATCATCAGGTATTGCACCCCCATCTTCTACCCACTCCTTCATCAACCACCACATCTCAGTTCTACGGTTTATGTACTTATCAGGATATGTAGCCTTACCCCCAAACGGTATCTCAATTACGTCATATCTAAGTTGCCGTAACCTATCAATTACACCACCTCCACCCCCACTATCACAGAACACAGCGTCAGGGTTATATTGCTCGATTAAATTTGCAACCCTAGTAGCTAAATCCATATTGTCTATACCACGATATACAACAGGCTTAAAAGCTTGTCTACCTTGTCTACGGAACACTACTGAACGATCATCCCCAAAGCGTGCAATATCTACACCAAACACTATTGGCGAATGTCTCACATCTTCTATTTGGTATACACGTTTAGAAGATTCATCGGTATCTGCTAATGCAATCAACTGATCATCACCTTGTGCAGAAAAGTCGCATAGATACTCCCTAGCAAAACTAGTCTCACTCATATCACGTTTGAGACGCTCTACCTCAGAAGGATGCAACGAATCTGTGTCATATACGGTATATCTAGAAGCTGTCCATTCTTCTTCATCTAGTGCTTTGTAATAAAGTTCTGAAAATAAATTAATACCTGACGGTGTACCAATAAAAATGCACCACCCCAAACGGTCAGATAAACAAGGCTGTACAATGTCCATCCACAATTCTGGTTTTATATTGGCAACCTCATCCAAAATACAACCATCAAGACGAAGGCCACGCATGGCATCTGGGTTATCTCCCCCAAATAACCTAATAATTGCACCATTATGTAAAAATTTTATAGATAATTCACCTTCATTTATTTCTATAGCAGAGCGTTGTCTTAATGGTTCTAGTTTTTGTTTTAATCTCGCCCAACTAATAGCTTTTGCCTGACGTAGGAAGGGAGCAACATAAGTGAATATGGCTAATTCTTTGTCTGTTTTCATGGCTTTGTCTATAAGCTCCATGATCGCCAGTTCTGTCTTACCTGATCGCCTGTGCAATGCGTAAACGCTAAACCTTTTTTTGTTTATATGACAAAGTCGTTGCCATTCACGAGGTGTGTATTCAAGACTTACTTGCATTAATTAAAAATAGTCTCAATAATAGTTATATATATTATATCTTTTATGACTAGTGTGACCGTAACTAATGATTCTGCTTGTACCTTAAACAAAAGTAGAGTACCTAAAACAGAAATTAGACTCTGCACCTACAATGAATTTGTAGTTATAGCAGATCATTTGTTTGAAGAGCATTACGATGAGATTGCTCGTAACAAACGAATAATGAAGCTAAAACCAAACTACAAACTGTATGAAGCACTTGATTCAGCAGGTTGGTTATTCATTTATGTAGCGATGCAAGACGATGTCTGTATTGGATATTCTATGAACATGATGATGCATCACTTACATTATGCTGATTTAAAAGTTGCTCAGAATGACATTTTGTTTGTCAAAAAAGAACTTCGGGGTGGACGATTAGGTTTGCGTTTATTGAAAGTAACTGAAGATCATGCCAGATCAGAGGGTTGCAAATTGATGTTATGGCACGCTAAAGAGAACACCGCCTTAAGCAAGCTATTACCAAAACTTAAATATGGTGTACAGGAAATTATGTATTCCAAGGAGATTTAAAAATGGCAGGAACAGTACTTGCAGTAACATCAGTTTTTAGTGCCTACCAAGGGTACAAACAAGGTCAGGAACAAAAGAAGGCACAAAGGAAGGCACAAGAGAATCAACGCAGAATGAATGCGGAAGCTAAACAAAGACGTAAAGAAGCGTCTGATCGTGCAGACATACAACAAAACAAAGCAAACAAAAAGAAAGCAGAAGTTAGTGCATTGTCTAATAAAGAGGAACAAGCAGCAATGGCAGGGCCAGCAGGAACAATGCTTACTGGTACATCTGGTGTAGATCCAAACAAATTAAACTTAGGTGGTAACACATTATTAGGCGGTTAAAAAATGAAGACAAAACGTGCTGATCTGTTAACAAGATGGGGTCATCTTAGAACTGAGAGGGCAACGTGGTGGTCGCATTGGCAAGAAGTCACTACATATCTACTACCAAGAAACGGACGTTATTTTCAACAAGACAGAAACAAAGGTCATAGAAGACATAACTCGATATACGACAATACTGGTACTCGTGCATTAAGAACATTAGGTGCTGGCATGATGGCGGGTGCAACATCACCTGCAAGACCGTGGTTTAGATTAGGCACGGCAGATCCAGATCTAAATAAATTTACACCTGTCAAATTATGGCTAAATGATGTGACAGAACGTATGCAAGTTGTGTTTCAAAAGTCTAATACTTACCGTACATTACACAGTATTTATGAAGAATTAGGTGCATTTGGTACAGCAGGTTCTATTATTCTTCCTGATCCTAAGACCGCTATACATCATTACCCTTTGACCATAGGAGAATATGCAATAGCTACAGATTATCAGGGTAGAGTTAATACAATGTATAGAGAATTTCAGAAAACTGTAGGAGAAGTAGTTAGAGAATTTGGATATAAGAAGTGTTCAACGTCTGTTAAAAATTTATTTGATAGAGGATCGTTAGATCAATGGATTACTATTATTCATGCAATAGAACCAAGAAGTGATAGAGATCGTGATTTTAGTAAGAATGATAATATGAACATGGCATACAAATCTTGTTATTTTGAACAGGGTGGTGAAGGTGAACAGACGTTAAGAGAAAGCGGATATAGAGATTTTCCTTGTGTAATACCTAGATGGGGTCTAGCAGGTGGCGATATTTATGGTAACTCACCGGGGATGGAAGCATTAGGTGACGTAAAACAGTTACAACATGAACAATTACGCAAAGCACAAGGTATTGACTATCAAACAAAACCACCATTGCAAGTACCAAGCTACATGAAAAACCGTGATGTAGACAGCCTTCCCGGTGGTGTTACTTTTGTTGATGGACAACAAGGCAAAATTGAAACAGCATTTAACGTAAATTTAAATTTAAATCATTTATTAGCAGATATCCAAGACGTAAGAGGTCGTATCAATGCATCATTCTATGCTGATTTGTTTTTAATGTTAGCTAATGCTACCGACACACGCATGACCGCAACAGAAGTAGCAGAAAGACACGAAGAAAAATTATTAATGTTAGGCCCTGTATTAGAAAGATTACATAATGAGTTGTTAGATCCATTGATAGACAATACTTTTAACAGAATGGTTGAAGCAAATTTAATACCGCCTGCTCCAGAAGAGTTGCAAGGTATGGATTTAAGTGTGGAATTTGTATCAATGCTTGCACAGGCACAACGTGCAATTGGTACAAATAGTGTTGATAGGTATGTTAATAATTTAGGTATGGTTGCACAAATGAAACCTGATGTATTAGATAAATTTGATTCTGATGTATGGGCTGAAGCTTATGCAGATATGTTAGGTGTCGATCCTAAATTAGTAATCGGAGGTGAACAAGTTGCAAAAATCAGACAACAAAGAGCAGAGGCACAAGCAGCCGCAGCACAACAAGAACAATTACAGAACACCGTTGATAACGCAGTTAAACTTAATGATTCAAAAACTGGCGAACCGTCTATGATGGATATGTTAAATCAATTTAGTGGTTACAATTCACCATCAGCATTAGAGGTATAAATTATATGGCTAGACCGGGATTATGGGCAAACATTTGGAAAAAACGTAGAAGAATTGCACAAGGTTCTGGAGAAAAAATGCGTAAGAAAGGCGACAAAGGCGCACCAACGGACAAAGCAATAAGAGATAGTCAATCTAAAACGGCATAATGGTGTGACCGTAACTCAGTTATCACTAGATATATTAAGTCATGAGTGAATACAATCCTCTCGATTTAAAAGGTCAACAAAAATCTAAAGACAGTAAAAAGTCTGAAGAAAGAATTGATCGCCAAAATGAAGAGTCGGACATTAAATGGCTCATGAGCAGTAAGAGGGGTCGCAGATTTATCTGGAGACTTCTGGAAATGGCAGGTGTATTTCGGTCATCGTTCAACACTAACGCAATGGCAATGTCATTTGGCGAAGGTAATAGGAACTATGGTTTGCAACTCCTTAACCAAATCCACACTCTCTGCCCTGAGTTGTATCCGACAATGATTAAGGAGCAAAAAAATGTCAGACTCGCTGATGACAGAGCCAACCCAAACCAATGAAGGCAGCACACAGCAACCAGTAGACGCATCAACTGAAGCAACTACTGAAACACAACAGCAAGCTGAAACTGTACAGGATCAACAAGATTCGGATGAATCCGCTGTTGAAAGTGAAACTAGCGAATCCGATGCACTACGAGGTGCGCCGGATAAATACGAATTCAATGCACAGGTGGCTGACGCACCTGATGAACTCGACCCCGAAGTCTTAACTGCATTCGGTGAAGTCGCTAAAGACCTTGACCTGTCACAAGACGCTGCACAAAAAGTATTAGACAAAGTTGCACCTGTAATACAGGCAAAACAAGCACAAGTTGTTGAACAAGTAAGAACAGAGTGGGCTAATGAAGCTAAAGCTGACCAAGAATTTGGTGGCGAAAGTTTAGACGCTAACCTTGAGATTGCTAAATCATCCCTTAATGCTTTTGGTACTGATGCTTTGAAGTCGCTGTTGCAAGAATCTGGCTTGGGAAATCACCCCGAAGTAATTCGGTTTATGTACCGAGCAGGTAAGGCAATTAGTGAGGATAGTTATGTTGGTAATTCTGAAGGTGCTGTTGGTCAATCCAATGTTCCAAAAGATTTTAACGGCATAGCAAACGCACTATATTCTAATCAGCAAAACAAGTAAGGAGATTTAAATGGCTACTCTTCCAAGTTCAAATTTAACACTAGCGGATTGGGCAAAAAGATCTGACCCAGACGGTAGAGTTCCAATCGTTGCAGAACTACTATCACAAAGCAACGAAATTTTAGATGATTGCGTTTTTAAAGAAGGTAATTTACCTACTGGAGAACGTGTAATTATCAGAACTGGATTACCATCAGTTTATTTTCGTGCATTAAACCAAGGTATTCCCGGTAGTAAATCAACAACTGCTCAGGTTGATGAAGCTTGTGCAATTCTTGAAGCACGTTCTGAAGTAGACAAAGACTTAGCAATGCTAAACGGTAACACAGCACAATTCCGTTTATCAGAAGATACTGCGTTCTTGGAAGCAATGAACCAGACACAAGCTGAGACAATGTTCTACGGTAACCCCGGTACAGATCCTAAGAAATTTTTAGGATTAGCACCAAGATATGGTGATTTATCAGCGGATAATTCAGTTAACATTCTTGATGCAGGTGGTACAGGATCTGATAATGCTTCTGTATATCTAGTTGTTTGGGGTGATCAAACTGTATATTGTCCTTTCCCTAAAGGATCTAAGGCAGGTTTGACACATGAAGATCTAGGTGAACAAACTGTTTACAACGCAGATGGCACAAGGTTACAAGCTTTTGCTACTCGCTACCAATGGAAGAACGGTTTGGTTGTTAAAGATTGGAGATACGTTGTTCGTATTTGTAACATCGACATTTCTGATTTATTAGCAAGCTCAGGTACACAAACATCAGCGGCGGCAACTAATTTAGTCAAATTAATGGCTAGAGCATTGTACAGAATACCAAACATGGCAATGGGTAGAGCAGCATTCTACATGAACAGAACAGTTCACTCAGGAATGTCTATCGCTGCACTTGATAAATCACAAAATGTTTTGGCAATCCAACAAGGATTAACACAGTTTGGTACAGCTAGTAGCTACTTATCATTCTTGGGTGTTCCTCTAAGAAGAGTAGATGCGTTAATTAACGCTGAAGCTCGTGTAGTTTAATTTGTTTATTAACATAGGAGTTCAAAATGATTACAGACAAACTGCTGAGAGTAAGTGAAGATCAAGCACTTACAACAACTGCCGTATCTTCTGACACAGTAGATTTGGTTCATGCTAGAGACATTGGTGAAGGTACATCTTTGTACATGAACTTTGCTGTTACTACTGCATTAGCAGGTGGTACAAGCGTAAAGTTTGAAGTTATCACTAGTGCAAATGCTAACTTGTCTAGTCCTACTGTCATTGGCAGTAGCGATGCTGTTTTGACAGCAGCACTTACAGCAGGTAAGAACGTAGTTGTACGTTTTAATCCTGAGATTGGTGGCAAAGGTCAACAGTATTTAGGAGCTAGATACACAATCGCAGGTACTTACACAAGCGGTAAGGTAACTGCGGATGTAGTAGAAACTATTCAAGACGGTAAGAAGTATTATGCTTCTGGCTTTACTGTCGTATAATAGGAGTGATCAATGCCAATTTACAAAGCTAAAATCAAATGTTTCGTGGGTAATACCCTTAGAGAACCAAATGAAGAGTTTGAGTATAATGGGCCATTTTGTAAGCATATAGAATTAGTAGGTGGATCTAAAGCTGAACTACCTGTGCCGTCTAACACAACCGTGGATTCGGTAGACGATACATCTATTGACTATGAAGCTATGACAAAAAGGCAACTAGAGGAATATGGTCGTACTATCGGCATTGAGCTAGATAGAAGACAAACAAAAATTTCTCTTATACAAAAACTTGAAGCAAGTAAATAGGCTTGGTCTTCTATTTAATTCATAGGGGGCTAGTAGTAAAACTGCTAACTCCCTCTTTTTATAGGATTTGTTATGGCAACTGAAGTAGATATTTGCAACCTTGCCCTTGCACATTTGGGTGATGATGCAACAATAGCTTCCATAAAACCACCAGAAGGTTCTGCACAGGCAGAAAAATCTGCAAGATTTTATCCAATAGCAAGAGATAACTTGTTGCAAATGCATACATGGAACTTTGCAGCAAAGCGTGAAAGTTTAGCATTAACAACAAATACATTAGATCAATGGGATTACGCTTACCAAGCTCCCTCAGATATGATGACACCTGTAGCAGTTATATCTCCAACGGCACAAAATGATTACGCTACAAGAATGTCAGCAGGAGATACACCGGGTGGTATAACATCTAATTACGCACCAACAATAGTTGCAGGACAATATACACCACAACAATTTGCAGTAGAAGGAGCATATATATACACAAATCAAGAAAACGCAATGCTAAGATATCAAGCTTTTGTTACTGACCCTACTTTGTTTTCTCCATTATTTATTACTACTTTGTCATGGCATTTAGCATCAATGCTTGCAGGTCCTGTAATTAAAGGTGATGCAGGTGCAGCAGAAGCAAAAAGATCATCACAAATGATGGTTAATTATTTGACCTCTGCAAAATCAGCAGATAATTTACATAGAGATATTACTGTAGAGCATATAGTTCCTTGGACATCTGGGAGGTAATAAATGCCAACAACACGAACTTTTAAACAAGCATTTTCTGGAGGAGAAATATCACCAGAAATGTTTGGTCGTATTGCAGATCAAAAATTCCAACAAGGTGCGGCGTTAGTTCGTAATTTTATTATTAAACCTCAAGGGCCTGCACAAAACAGATCAGGCTTTGCGTATGTAAATGAAGTTAAAGACAGTAGTAAAAAAACTAGATTATTATCTTTTACATTTTCTACTGTCCAAACAATGATTATTGAGTTTGGTGAAAATTATTTTAGATTTCATACACAAGGTCAAACATTATTATATTCAAACGGTACTGCGTGGAGCAATGCTACTGCCTATACAGTTGGTGATATAGCTTTGCAAGGTGGTGTTAATTATTATTGTACAGTTGCTCATACAAACCAAGCACCGCCAAACGCATCGTATTGGTATGCATTACCTACAAACTATATATATGAAGTGCCACATTCATATTTAGAAGCAGAATTGTTTGATGTGCATTATGTACAATCCGCTGACGTTATGACAATAGTGCATCCTAATCATCCTCCTGCAGAATTAAGAAGATTAGGTGCAACTAAATGGGAATTAAAAACTATTAATTTTGGTAGTCCTTTACCACCACCTACAGGAGTAACAGTAGCTACTTATATACCTTCTTCAACTTCTACAAACTCTGATACATACGAAGATCATAATTATGTCATAACTGCTATTGGAAGTAACTTAGTAGAAGAAAGTAATCAATCAGCAATTGGATTAAAAGCTGATGGAAGCACTCCAACTAATAATATTTTTGTTACTGGAGCAAAAAATACCATTACATGGAATGCTGTTACAGGTGCAACAAGATATCGTGTTTACAAAGAACAAGGTGGAATATTTGGATTTATTGGAGAAACAGATACAACTACATTGGTTGATAATAATATTTTGACAGATTTTTCTATAACACCTCCAATACATGAAAATGATTTTGTAGGTACTGGTAATTATCCGGGGGCTGTATCTTACTTTGAACAACGTAGAGTATTTGCAGGAACTAATAATGCACCACAAGATATATGGATGACTAAGTCAGGTACTGAAAGTAATATGTCTTTTGGTTTACCTATACGAGATGATGACCGTATTGAGTTTAGAGTTGCTGCGAGAGAAGCAAATACTATTAGACATATTGTTCCTTTAACAAACTTGCTTATGCTTACAGGATCAGCGGAATGGAGAGTTACTTCTGTAAATAGTGATGCTATAACACCGTCTTCTATATCTGTTAAACCGCAATCATATGTAGGTGCTAATAACGCACAACCAGTAATTGTTAATAATAGCTTGGTATATGGTGCGGCTCGTGGTGGTCATGTTAGAGAATTAGGTTACAACTGGCAAGCTAATGGATTTATTACAGGTGACTTATCTTTGCGGGCACCACATTTATTTGATAATTTAACCATATTAGATATGGCATTAGCTAAAGCACCAATACCTGTTGTATGGATGGTAAGTAGTAATGGTAAATTATTAGGTCTTACATATGTACCAGAACAACAATTAGGAGCATGGCATCAACATGATACTGATGGCACGTTTGAAAGCGTTGCTTGTGTATCTGAAGCTGATGATGACGTTACATATTGCGTTATAAAAAGAACTATTAATGGTGCTACAAAACGATATATAGAACGTATGGGTACAAGATTATTTAAAACGCAAAGAGATAATTTTTTTGTTGATGCAGGTGCAACATATGATGGTACAAACACAGACACTAACAAAACAGTTACCATATCAGGTGGTACTACTTATGTAAAAGGTCAAAGCGTAACTATAACAACTAACTACAATTTATTTAATGCACCACCAAGTACAGATGATAAAGACGATGCAATTGTATTAGTGGATGGAGATACATTTTATCGTTTAACTATTTTGTCAACTACAAGTCAAACAGTAGCAACTGCAAAATTAGATAAGGATTTACCAGTAACTTTGCGTAATACACCTATAACAACATTTGAAGTAGCACGAAATGTTATATCAGGAATAAACTTTTTAGAAGGTAAAAAAATTAGTATTTTGGCAGACGGTGCAGTACATCCACAAAAAATTGTTACTAGTGGATCTATTACTTTAGATCGTGCGGCTAGTGTTGTACACCTTGGTTTGCCATACGAAAGTGACTTAGAAACTTTACCTATTGCATTACAAATAGAAGCATTTGGACAAGGTAGAGTTAAAAATTTAAATCATGTGTGGTTACGAGTATTAGAATCATCTGGTATTTTTGCAGGCCCTTCTGTAGACAAATTAATAGAAGCAAAACAACGTACTACTGAACCATATGGAACACCACCTAATTTAAAAACAGAAGATATAAAAATAATGGTTACTCCTACATGGCAAGATAATGGTCAAATTTTTGTAAGGCAAACTGACCCATTACCATTGACGATTGTAGGTCTAACCTTAGAAGTTGCTGTGGGTGGATAGTGTAACCGTAATTAAATATTTTGTAGATATACTAAAAAATAAATAGACGTTGAGGTTATTACAACAATGGCGAGAGTTGGTTGGAGTGATTTAAGTAGATTAGGTAAAGGAGCAATAATAGGAAATATAGCTGGTGGTTTAAGTAATGTTTTTGCTGCTGGTACGAAAGCATCGTATGACAAATATGTGGCTCAGAGTAAAGCATTAGAGTTTGAAGATTTAGCAGATACAGCTATGTTTAATATGCGTGCTTCAGAGAATCAGGCCCAATGGATAAGTAGAGCATTTGATATGCAGTATGCTGTTATGACGCAAGGACAAGGTGATGAGAAAGCAAAAAAGAAAGTTTCAACGGCAGCTAGAGGTGGTGTATTAGGAGTTGGTAGTAATAGAGATGTAATGCTAAGTCAACAAATAAATTATGAAAAAGATAAGATGACTATGAACATGAATAAGGTCAGAGCAAGAAATAAACAAGATTTAAAAACTGTAGATTATTTAAACGCATCTGAAAGATATAAAATGAATGCAAAAAATATGAATATTACAGCATCAGCTATAAGTCCATTTAGTGCTATGGCATCCTCTTTGTTAACAAATACAGCTTCAGTTTTAAGTAACTTACCTCAAGAAATGTTCTTGAAGAAAGCATAATGGTTTTAAGAATACCTCAACAACAATTAAATATAGGTAGTGCAAACACAGCTAGTCCTCTACCAGAAAACCAAACTATTGGTGATACAGCAACCCCTGCATTAAAAGCTAGAGGTAAAGGGTTAATGGATATATCTAAAGCAATGGCTGCTATAGATGATACTTTAGCTGAAGCAGAAGCTGATGATTTATTTAGTCAAGCAGATGTTGAAGTAGATGGAATACTTAGTGAATACGAAACTTTAAAAGGTGCAAGTGCAGTTGGTACTACAGTTACAGAAGGAGAAGGTAAAACACAAAAAACAGTAGTAGATGAGTACAACCAAAGATTACAAGGTGTTGTAAATAGTTATGGAGAAAAAGCAAGTAATGGTCGTGTTAAATATATGTTTGACAAACAAATAGGTGTATCTGTAAATACTGCACATAAAGGAATAATGGAACATTCTTTAGAGCAACTAGATCTTTATAAAGGGAATGAATTAAAGAAAAAGAAAGAAAATTACACAAAAAAGGCTAAAGCATTTTATAAAGATTGGAACAATCCTAAAGGTCTTTTTCTTAAATATGTTAGTGGTGCTGAAGAAGTTTTAATACAGGAAGCTATACATAAAGGTTGGAATCTTGATCCTAATGCTGTAGATATTAATGGCAATAAAATTCCAGTAAGTGAACAATATTTAAATGCAAAAAGTGAATTGCAAACTGAAATAGCTGAAGCTGTAATACAGGCTTATGAAGATAGTGGAGATACTCATGGGGCTAAAGCATTCCATCAATCTTTAAACCCGTTTGTAGATGGCAAAACTTTTGACAATTTAGGTGCAAAAGTAGAAAGCAAACACACAGAAATTATTAGCGACACAAAGGTACAACAAGCAATAGCTAGTGATGGAAATCAAAACAATGGTGATTTTTTAACACAACTTTATGCATTAAATATATTAAGTAGCAATCAATCTTTTGATGATGGGTTAGGAGGTGTTGTTACTGATGGATTACATTCTAATGAAACTGATATTACAGGTAAAAAACAATCTGAAAAAATAGAAATAATACAAAAAAAACGAGGTGAATCAATATTTTTCAATGAAGATTCTTCTAAAAATGGTACTTTATTAACACAACACCAACCAACACATTTGTTTGCTGTATTGCATTTAGGTGCTAAAAAAGCTGATAGTTTATATTTACAAGCACAAAGAGAATATGAAGCGTCTATTGTTGTACCGCAAAACAAACGTAGAAACAAAAAAGCATATATAAAAAATCATTTAGACAATCCAGATAATTTTTTAAAAATAAATAAAACTGTTTTAAAAAATTACAACGAATTAGTTGCTACTGAATATGGCAATAATGTCTTTAAATTTAGTGGTGCAACAAGAGATACATATCCAAACGCACCAAAAAGAAGTGACTTTCCTAATACAAGAAAAGGTGGTCAAAAATATACTAAAGCTAAAAAAGAATTTTTTGGTAATCCAGAAAATATAGTAAAAGTTAATCCTGGTATAGCTTCTGGAAATATAGAAGCTATGACAGTAGATAAAAAGTTTGAGGGTAGATTTGGTGCAGAAGCATTTAAAAAAGAAAAATTAGAAAAAGCAAAACCATATATAGAAAAAATTAAAAATGATTTAAATGTTATTGAGAGTAATGTTGATTATGATTATGAACCTGTTGAAGACGCAACAATAGATATACGAACTGGTTTACAACCTAAAGAAGTTATAGCAAATAAATTAAAAGCTACAACAACAAATAAAGAAGAATTAAAATATGAACTAAAACAATTAGATATAGAGTACGACAAAATTAAAGAAGAAAGGTTAGCAAATTACAAAGGCAAAAAGAATGCTGCAATAGAGATAGCACACTCCGAACCAAATGGATATAAAAAATTACATGAACATGAAATAGATATAGATGACTTTACACCAGAAGATCAAAAAATAATAAAAGAAGGTCCACCAAAAGAATCTAATATAGAAACATTAGCAACTTTAGACGGTGATCCAAAAGAACTAAGAGATAATTTAGGTGAATATAGATTTCAATTGTCACCAGCAGATTATTTACTTTTAAAACAAGAATCAGAAAAATTAAAATCAGGAGAAAACTATAAAGAAGCTACAGGCAATGACACTTTGTTAAAAGATGTTATGTATAAAAGCGGTTATCAATGGGTATATGACACAAAGAAAGGTGAAAAGGCAGCTATATTTCATGGAATAAAAAGTAAATGGATAGATAGAATAGATTTGGCACAACAATATAAAGGAAACCAAAAATTAACTAGACAAGAAAAAGTAGATATATTACGCAACGTACTTTTAGATAAAGTAACTTTAGACGGATTCTTTAGAGATAAAGAGGTATTTCAGAGTTCAGTTACAGAAGATCAATTATCAAGACAATTTGTTGTTGTTGACGGTAAAAGAATATTTTCAAATGAAATAGATAAGGACGTAAGACAAAAAATTGCAAAACTTTTATATTTAGAAAAGCTACCTATGAACGAACAAAATATAGCAGAAAAATGGATTAATGAATTTGGTATGCCAAAAACATTAACTGAATTAAATGACATTTTAGATGACCTTATAGCAAAATAAATTATGGATAACATAAACGAAATAAATGAATATCTTGCAAAATATGAAGGTGTTAAAGAAAATCAATCTGATGACAATCTTTTAAATGCTTATGTAGAAAAAAAGCAAAAAAAGAATGATGAAGAATTACAAGTATTATTAAATAATGTTCGTAATAATGATCCAAACGGAACAGGAGAAGCACAGCAACTAGCTAATAGGCTAGGCTTACCAAAAGGCACAATTATAAACAATAGCGATACATTAGAATCTCTAAAACAAAAATCATATGAAATAAATACAGAAGCCAGACAACTAGGAATGGTAAATCCTATATTGTCTAGGCAATTGCGTGATCCTAATTTTGCAGCAATAGCACATGACAATATAGAAAATTTAGCTAGAACTGAAAGCTTATGGGAAACTATTACATCAGCACCAGAAGATGGATGGCAAGGTATACGCAAGGGTGTATTAAGTAGAGAATTAGGAAAAATAGCAAACAGGTTAAGAAGAACCCAAGTACCGTTTATAAGTATTGAAAAAGGTTTTGAAACTGGATATACACCATCAGAACAAGATTTAAAAGATTACGAAAGAATAAAAGAAATACAAGAAACAATAGCTAATTATGACGCAGATGGTGTAGGTCTTATTGAAGGTTCTGGATATTTTGTTGGACAATATGGCTCTGCACTTCCAGAAGCTGCAGTAGCGGGAATAGGTACATGGAAAGCCAAAACACTACTTGGTACTGGTATTGGTGCAATAAGTCCTGATCCATTTACAACTGTTGGTGGTGCAACTGTTGGTAATGTTGTAGGTTTGTTTACTGGTTGGAATGCTTTTGCTAATAAATTAACTTATGACACATTTCAAATAGAAGGTGGTCATTCATGGTTAGAGCTTAGAGAAAATGGATATTCTATGGAAGATGCAAGAATAAGATCTAATGTTGTTGGTACTACAAATGCTGTTATAGAAAAAATAGGAATGAATATAGTTGGTCCAGTATATCTTAAAGGACTTGGTGGTTTAAAAAGTACATTTTATCGTTCTGGTTTAGCAAATACACCTGTCGGTAAATCTATACAAAAAAGAATTTTAAAGCAAAGTGTAAAAAATGCTTTAGGTAAAAGTGGTAAAAAAATTACATGGAATGGTATAACACGGCAATTTGTTAGAGACTATGGGTTAGTTTTAGCTACAGAACCAATACAAGAAGTTTTACAAGAGATAGCAGCAATAGCAGGTAATAATGCGTTTGCTGATGAATCTATAGAAACATATACTCCCGAAGAAATAGGAGACAGAATATGGTCAACATTAGTAGAAACCTTTAAAGGTATGATTTTATTTGGTGCAATAGCACCGGGTATTACATATAGTAGCAATTGGCAAAAAGCAAATAAGGCCAAAAATGACACCGCAGTTTTAGAAAAAATTGTAGAAATATCTAAAGATGATGTAACAAGAAAAAGAAACAAAGAACAAACTAAAGATTATCAACAACAATTAGGTGATCAGGCAGGTATAAGTGATTTTTATTTTAATGCTGATGCTTTTCAACAAGCACTTGATGATAATCAAATTACTGAAGAACAATTAGAACTATTTTCCCCAGAACTTGCAAAACAATTTAAAGACGCAAAGAAAGAAGGATTTAAAGGAAAAGTATTAAAAATACCAACTGGTACATATTTGTCTGACATTGCTAGTACAGACTTTGGTAATTCATTACAGCCACATTTAAAGACAGGTGAAAATGAATATAGTCAAACAGAAATGATGCAATTTTTTAAAGATCAGCCTGAGCTTTTAGAAAATATGAAAAAAGAGTTTAATCAAAAAGCACAAGATTTTAAACAATTTACAAGTGAATCTAAAGCAGTAAAAAAAGATATAAAAAATCAATTAATGCGTCTTGGTTATGACAAAACAAAAGCTGAAGATAGAGCTATTTTAGTTCAGATGTTTGCAAATACTTATTCTAAAGCGTTAGGCATAACACCAAGACAATTTATAAATAGATTTCAATACAACATAGTAGGAGAAACTACAGATCTAAAAACTTTTGAAAAGCAATTTTTTAATCAAGACGGCACTATAAAAACAGAAACACAATTATTTAAAAACTGGTTTAGAAAATCAGTATTAAAAAATCCTGATGGTACACCACAAGTTTTATATCATGGCACGAGAGATAATTTTGATTACTTCGATCTTGATCATCCCAATAGATATGACTCAGGTTTTGCAGGTACAGGTGTTTATTTAACTCCTAATAAAGGATTAGCAAATATTTATACGATGAATAAAAAACCTAGATCAAAAGGTAAAGCAAAAATAATGGAATTATATGCACGTTTAGAAAATCCAAAAACTGAAAGTACAAGTATAAAACCTAGAATAAAAGCAGGCGGTAGAGTTGCAGCAGATGGTTTTAGAGATAAATTAATTGCAGAAGGACATGATGGTGTAATACTAAAAAATGCTGTTGGTGAAGTTGTAGAAATAGTTATCTTTGATCCTAATGCTGTTAAATCAGTTGATAATAATGGTAACTGGTCTAATGAAATAAATAATTTATATCAACAACAAGCAGTAGAAACTTTTGAACAAAAAGCAAAAGTACAAGAACAAGGTAATGTTGTACCGCAAGCTGTGTACCAATTAGCAAGAATTACAGAGAATTTTGATTTTGCAAAAAGTAAACAATTTAAAACTAATAGACAATTTAAGTTAGAAATACAAAACCGTGTAAAAGCAGAAGCTAAAAAAGCAGGAGTTGATTTATCTAAAGTTACTGTAGAAAACGAAAAATATCTTGTACAAACTTTGCTTGCAGATGCAAGATATGCCTTAATAGAAAACCCAAACGCAATAGGTTGGTACAACGAAAAAGTAACTAAAGCTGTCCGTTTACTTGCACTTAAATATCCAAAAGTTGCTACTGATAAAAGACATGGTTTTATTTTTAAATGGGCTTTAGCAACAACTAGTAACGGTATTAAAGTAGATAAAAACTTTGAATACGCAGCAGATGTTTATGAGAAATGGTTAAAGTCAGAAGAAGAACTAGGTGAAGGAAAAGGTCGCTTACCAGAATTAATGCTAAACGAATTAGGTGAAGAGACAGGTGGTGAATCTAGAGCAGCAATGGAAAAATCTTTTAGAAGGTTAAATGATTTATTAAATAAAAAACCTTTTAAAGAAATTGAAGAATTTATGAAAACTAAGCACACAGGAAA
>VTLG01009547.1_pt1 | contig 27780 bp, 30 predicted proteins | sample 4694571 | NCBI WGS metagenome assembly VTLG01 (sample SAMN12604809, study PRJNA352737) | marine metagenome | biome: ENVO:00000447; feature: ENVO:00000209|ENVO:00000569|ENVO:01000036; material: ENVO:00002151; isolation source: viral sequences binned using virsorter ...
ATGCTTCTATTTGTTTTCTTATTTTAGCTTGTTGTGTATCTACTTCTTGATCAAGTTTAGTATACTGTATAGAACTTGCTGCTCCTTCTCCTACTGGAGTACCTTGAGGAGATACACCGTCTAGTCCTTTTCCACCTAATTCAGCAGCTATGTTAGATAAAGAACCTAATTTATCACCACCACCTTCTTCGTTCCAGTTCTTTAATCTTTTTAAAGGTCCAGGTTTCTTAGTTGTAGTTTTACTTGCTGAACTTACTTGTTTCTGAGCATTCCGTACAGCACTTGATGTATACTTACTTGGATTTGCTAGAATTTTGTTTGGATCTATTGCCATAAATTAATCTCCGAGTGTTAGTTATTCTAATCCTTTTAAATTAGGATTTTCAGTATCTGGAAACTTAATGTTCCCTGGTGTAGTTCCTCGTCTTACTTTCTGAAGTAAAGGTAAGTTTTCAGGTGTTATCTGGTCAATTGCAAGTTCTAATTGTTTTCCATACTTAGCTTGTTTCAAAGCTTTAACTGCGGATATACCATCTTCAACAGCAATTGCTAATGCTGAAAGTGCTTGAGGATCATATACTTCTTTAATTGCAGGTATTTGTGGTTCAAGAGCTCTTTGGAATTCAACATTTTCAATAAGCTTCCTCATTTGAGGAACTTGATAATTTTTACCTATTGTTTCTATAAACCCTTCATCATTAAATTTACTTAATCTTTCAACGAAATCATCAAAAGCTGTAATACCTGTTCCCTTAGCAACTGCTTTTATAGAATATACATCTTCCCATACTTGTTGAGCTTGTCTTACTATAGATTCAGATTCTTTAATTATTCCAGCTAATTTTCTAGCTTTTCGTAATCTAAACTCTTTACTTGCATTCATTCCTTTCAATACTTCATCAGTAAAGAACAACTCTCCTGATTCACCTATTTTATTTGCGTAGAATTTATGAACAATATGATGTGGCGTACCTATATCTTGTGATCTACCTACAACTGGTAATAAATTACTTTTCATATTACCTAATCCAGGTAATTCTTCTAGTAAAACATTACTAACTTGTTTATATAATGGACTATTATATTGTAATCCATCAAAAATTCCCATACTAGCTTTCAAAGCAGCTATATGATGTATATTAAATTGACTCGGTTTTAAGCCTAATGCTTTAATGGCAGGAGCAAACTCTTCTCTTAATTTCGGTAAATTCTCAAATCTAAAATTATCAAAAGGTACAGCTTTAGAAGCACCGCCTACAGTTGTAGGAGATTGATATATTGATAACCAAGGTCTTCCATCTCCTGTCATTTTACCAGATGAGGCTCTGAATTTATTATATCGAAACCAACCACCTACATCATATCCTGAAGGTTGCCCTGCTTTTGCTAGAGCCATTCTTGTTGTTTGAGTTATATTAGTATTAGTAGCTTCTTTTAGTAATTCAGCTGATTGACTTTGAATTATATTTTTAGTACTTAACATCTCACCAAATGTAAGATTTCTAGGTACAGGTACATCTGATGTACTATCTATATAATTAAATAAATTCATCTGTACAGCATAACGTCTAGCTATATCTTTAGCATCTAATGCTTTATCTAGATGTTTTAAACCTTTACCAACTTTAGTTAAAGCTTTACCACCAGCAAGGAACTCACCTACACCTACAGCAGCATGACCATATCTTGGATCAACACCAAAACCATGCTCTAATGCACCACCAGCAGCTTGTCTTGCAGCCCAGAAGGGTGAATCAAGTAGTCGTAATCCATGACTAATACCAGGAGCACTAGCTACATTACCTACAAACTGTAATGTACTTAAACCAGTTCTAGCAGCATCATCCCAATAACTATCAGGATCATCTTTAGCTGCTGTATCTACTACTGTTTGGAAGCCACCTTCAATCTTAGAAATCAAGTCATCCATGAATTCTTGGCCATGTAGCTTTTTCTTCACAGCTTGTTTGATTTTCTCTGGATCTCCAGCAGCTTCTTTCATTTCTGTATCATGAGTTTCATGATCTGCTTTATCTTTATCATAAATCTCCTGCATCTTAGGAGGAGTTTTATATTTATCTTCAGCCATGGGCTTAGATCCTATTATTTATTCGTAACCATTCACGATGTTTTAATTGTTGTTGCCATCTTTCTTCAGGTTCTAAGAAGCTTGCAGCTGGACTATTTTTTGTTCTTTCTATCCATTCATCCCTACCAGCTGTTATTAGTTTATTACGATTTTTATTCTTAACGCTATAACTACCTGTAGAAGTCTGTAAGTCATTATTATTATCTACAACTAATCCATCTTTTGTATTAGCATTTTGCTTAACTGATTTAGCTTCACCATATTCAGTAAACTTATTTGGATTATATTTACTATTAGGATTATACTTATTAGATGTAGGTAAAGATCTTCTAACTGCTTTATCTATCTGTTCTGATGACATTCCTCTGACATCAGTACCTCTCATATAATCTTTTTGAGCTTGTTCATATTCTTTATCCCATTGAGCATTTAACTTAGGATCAAAGAACTCCATATAATACATATTAAGTGAACTAGTAGCAGTATCTCTTTCTTGTAAAGGTGTGAAACCTTTTATTTTAGGTATATTCTGAGCACCTACACCTATAGTTGGTGTACCAAGGAATTTAATTAATTGTTTTTTACGTTTATCATAAGCTTGGATTTGCTCTATTATACCTCTCTTTTTCCAGAACGATCTATTAATACCTAATAAATTTCTATTTAGATCTCCACTTCTTCTTAATTTAATATTAAGGATTTTTAAATCTCTGCCTCTATTAGCAGAACCATCTAATGCTTCACTTGCTAGTTTGTTTAATCTTTTAATTTCTGCATCAATTTCTTTTAATTGATCTAAATAAGGATTACCTGTAGCAAGATTTTTCTTAGGAGCACCTAATGGGGTATTCCTATTAATTGTTTCTAATACCATAATTTAGTAAAGGGGTTATTTGCGTTTAGCACCACCACGGGCACGATTCTTCTTGGGTATTTCAAGCTTAAGACGATTACCTTTATGGCTCACATCTTTACCACCTTTACCCATAATACCTAGCTCACGACGCTTACGTGCAAGCTGTTTACGATATGCTCTCTTAGCAGCCGTACTGTTAATCTTCTTTTGTTTTTTCTTCTGCTTATTATAGGACTTCCGACCTTTTGCAGATTGATAATACCTAGAAGTTTTACCAGGTTTAGACGCTCGTTTTGGAGCCATACATCCTCCTTTGGACTAACTCAGGGTCAACTTTAGGTAGAATTTTATTTAGTTTATCAAGAGGACTACCATCATAAGCTACTCCTGTGATATCATTAGTCTTAAGCCAATCACAAGCTGCTTTTAAATCAGCAGTACTAGCCTCACCACTTCGGACTCTCCGTAGAAAGTCTTCAGTGACGAGGTTATGTAACTCATTAAATTTATTTTCAGTAGCCTTTTTTGGAAGTATTCTTACTTCATCCATTATACTCTATGTCCGTATTGCCTACGAAGAGATTCCAGTTCATACGGATAGGGTTTTTCTCTTCCAGATCTATGGAAGTTAATTACATTTTTCTTATCTTCTATTGTGTAATTAGCTTGTAATCTATGTTGAGCTGCCGAACCTTTATCAGGGCGGTCTTCATTTCTCATTACCATTGTTATGATTGGAATAGTTTAGTTTTTACAATTGCTAGTGCCTGATCATCAAGTTTGTTATCAGTTCGTTTTACATAAGCTTCTAGTAATTCAATTACTAAATTCTTTACTGAATCTGACTTCAAAAAGGTGAACAGGATGGGCTTGATAATTAATAGCATTTTAATAAGGGGGTTAACGTCTGTCTAGGGTGCCACGTGTGGCTTTACTTGAGAATTTTCCTGAAACTTTAGTGGGTTCAGGGCTTGATTTAGGTTTATCTTCTTGAACGTCTTCGGACACTTCAGCCTTTTCTTCTGCCATGGGAATCTAAACTCCTTTATCGGTGTACATTGTTTGTTTTGTTCTGTTTTTACAAGACTAGTGAAACCTACTATAGGTACTACATCACTACACATGTGATATACACGAGAACCTGGTACTAACATAAACCCTTTCTGTTGTAGTGCAGCACACTCTTTAGCTCTAACTAATTCATAGTCTAGAGCCATCTTAGCTAATTGTCGTCTACCTAGTGCTTTACATGTTTCAACAATAGATCCATCTAGGGGTACCATGAAATTAACTTGGAACCCCCAGTTCTCAGCTACAGTATAGCTTTGTTGATCCATATGTTCATCGAATGGTGTGGTTTGATTCCCCATATAAAAAGGTGAGAAAGTCATCGTTGCACCATTACAACTTATATTTGGACCTAAGATTTGTCTGGAGGGTGCTCCATTGTTTTGAAATTGTACAGCTTGGTTTGTAACGTTACCAGTAGCAGCAGCAACTGGATTTGAGGTATTCTGTACTTCTGGTTCTGCATAAGCAGGAGCTATTGAGAGAAGACAGAGAGCGAGGTAGTAGTAGCAGTAGTTTCGATTGTTCTTTCGATTTCCTGTGTTTCTAGTACTTGAGTTGCTGCTCTTGTTATTATTTCTAGAGTGAATGGATCTCCTACTGTATGGATCGTGAATACTGAATCTGAATCTACTATTCCTCCAGAAGTTGCTGAAGTGTGTGTAATATTCTCTCCAGTCCATTTTGATTGAACTGAACCATACTTGGTGATCGTTATGTCTTCTTCTATATCCTGTTGAGTGGTTGTTGTTGAATTCATCGACCCTTGGGTGAATTGTGGGGTCACTAATTCGGCTCTCGCTACCATGGGTGATGCTAGTAGGAAGAGTAATAGCCATTTTTTCATTCTTCCTTTTTCTTTGCCATAGGACAGTTTACGGGTTTGCTACCCTTATCTTTACTACCAGTGGTCAAGCCAAAAGTCGCAAGTGCTCCCGTAAACACCGAAGCAACGAACGTGATATCTGAGTTACCAGATTTCTTGACCATAGGTATTTCTACATAGTTTAAAGTTATAATGAAGCCCGACCAAACAACTACGCCAAGTCTGACGAAGGCTCCTAGGATTTGGATTTGGGCTTCTTGATCTTCTATTCCGTCTTTAAGTTTTCCGAGGAGTCCTTTTTTTTCTTCTGGTTTTCCTTCCATTTATTAACTTTAGCTTGAAGTTGTTTCTGAACTTTCTTCTTAATAGGTTCAAATAAAGATTGAGTGATAGTTGTTGTTGTAACTGCCACTACTGCTGTTGTCACAGCTGTTACCACTACCGCTGTTTCAGGTATTGGCATTTCTATATCTAATACAGGTATCTGTAACTTAGGTGCTTCTGGTTCTTCAGTTGTAGTTTCTGCTTCAGTTTCTTTAGGACGTTCTAAATCAGCTGGAGGTATCACCATAGGTTTATATGATGGTACCCTTGCTGAAGGTGGTTTAAAATATAACTGAGGAATATCTAATGCCTTGGGTAGGTTAGCACTAGGTACATCTATCATTTAACTCTTCATTATATATGCAAGAGCATAATATGGTGGTAAGTTTTTATCTGTACCTGATACACCAGCTGTATCTGTTCTTGAGTCTGTTTTATAGGTAGCATCATTTGAGTTAGCATACTGAGAAATCCAGTCAATAGCTGCATCTCCACCATGTCTTACTGCATGTCTATATCCAGATTCATCACCATATGTATCATGGCTATGCTCTACAGTAACAGCATCTTTTGAACCACCAGATTGGGTTAATGCTGTAGTAACATTTGTTTTAGCAGTACCACTATCATCTGAATGAGCACCAATAATGAATTTATCTCTTAAGTCAGGTGTGCTGTTTGATCCATTACATAAAACAAATCCAGTAGGTATATCAGCAATAGCGCCAGACCACATAACAATGCAACCTGTAGGAAGACCTAAACCAACAGCACTGAAAAATGTAGCCGTACCATCTGCTGCCAATGTAATATTAGCAGTACCAGTACGGTCTTTATGTTGAATATAAGTTGTTTTTATTGTACTCATGACTTACGCTCCTGATTCTTTATCTGAGCTATAGTATCAATCCATACAGTAGTATTATTTACTTTATCCCAATACTGCATATCCATTTGTTCTTGCCAGGTAGGATAAAGCTTCTCTCTTTGATTCTTATAATCTTGCTTATAGAATTCAAAATTAACTTTATCCATATCTATAGCTATTGGCTTACCATCTTTATCCTTAGCTGTATAAGTACCTTCCTTATTAAAAACGATTGCAGCATCTGGATATAATTCAGTAATTATTGTACCTCTATTTATCATGCTTTTATCTCCTGAATAGTTATCCAATCAGCACTATGACCAAAAGTGCCTGTATCTCCCCAACCCATATAAAGAGTTGAGCCAGTTGAATGGCGAGCGCAATAAAGATTGAAAGTTGTAGCTGTTCCTGCTGTCCAGGTTGGTGTTATATGTGCACTAAAACTTAAATTAGTCCAAGCATAAGTATTACCAGCTGTTGGACCCATGAATTCAGTATCAGAAGATCCACCGCCTAAGATAGCATCATCTTGTCTTATTGCCAAGTACATGTAATTATTAGAGTTTAGAAGAGCTACTGTCTGAACATGTATTATAGCTGTACTGTTACTAGCAACAGGAGTATAAGTAACTTCTATACCAGTATCTACCCAACTTGTGCTAGTAATAGTTCTTTGTGTTTCTGGAAAACTACCAGTAGCTACACCAAGTACTTTACCTTGGTCTTCAGGAATACTTACAGTACCAAAAGAGAGTTGACCTGAGCCATCAGTTTTTAAAAATTGTCCATTTGTACCATCAGCTACAGGCAGTTTTAAATCTACATTTAATCCGCTTGTTGTATTAGCAGGAGCATCTAAGGAGACGCTTCCTGATCCAGATCCGTTTAATTTTATTGTCATATGTTTATCCTATAGCTGTGATGCCTATGCGAGGGCAATGGAAGTGATAATCTGTAGTACCATCAAAATAGTATGTTTGGTTTAATTTAGCTTCATCACCACTACCATATTCTCTCCATTGAAGTTTTATTTCTTTAGCACTAGTCCAACTAGCTAATCTGCCTGTATCAGCATTTGCAGTACCACCTATATTGAATCCCCATTTAAAAGTAACTAAATCATCTGGATAGCTTTGGGTACTTAAAGTGAATCGTGAGTAGGTAACTTCAGTTCCATCTAAATATAGTCTAAAATGAGCAATAGGCATTGCATCTACTGTAGCCCAACAAAAAGTATATTCATAAATAACTTGAGTAGTACCTGCAGGTGGTGTATAAGTAAAATGTGATCCATTTACATCTACATAACTATAAGTATCTGTTTGAACTCCAGTTACATTATCAAGTGTATGATTACCATCTGATAAAGCTATAACAGAACCATCACAAGGAGAAAAGAATTGATCTTTAACTTTTCCTATACCTGAAGATTTAACTGCTGTAACAGCACCATCTGCTAAATCTGCAGTTGCTATTGTTGCATTTGCAATCATATCTGAATCCACGATTCCATCAGGTAAACCACCAACGTTAATACCTGATATAGAACCGCTTCCATTAATTTGTACTGTCATAATACCGTCCAGGTTTCTCCACTATTTACAGTTACAGTAATTCCAGTGTTAATGGTTACTGGTCCTGCAGTCATGGCGTTACATGCTGCTCCAAATCCGTCTCCTATTGTATAATCAGTTGTTATTGTTTGACCATTCTCCCAGAATATTGCATCAGAACCACCTCCTGTAGCTCCGCCACCTATTGATCCCCAAGCAGCTGTTGATCCTTGATAACCTTCAAAAGCATTGGTATCAGTATTATAACGTAATTGGCCGAGGCTAGCAGTAGGTCTTTCAAGAGTAGTTCCATTAGGAATTCTTACAGCTCCACTACCTACATATTCAGCACCCCAAGTTTTACTTTGCCATTTAAGAGAACCTCTACCATTATATAATTTAGTTTGGTCATCTAATGTACTATCTGTTCCAATATTAAGCCAATCAAAACTCCAACCACTTACGACCATCGTACCTTGAAGACCAGTACCACCCCAGAAGTGAGTTAAACCAGATGATATTCTTAATTCACTTCCAACGCCATATATACTAGCAGTACCAACATCACTATCGTCAGTTACTCTGAAATTCAAATAAGTCCAAGTATTAAAACTTAGAGCATCTGCAGATTTATCAAATACAATTCTTGCATTGGTAGAATTAGCTTCAAAAGTTACGTCTTCATTAAATGTAACTGCAGAGTTAAAAGTACTTAAATCTATATTATCCCAAACAGGTGCTCCACCATCTACATTCTTTAGGAACTTACCAGCATCGCTAGTAGTTCCATTTTCTATATCCTCTAATTTAATAGAGGCATTTGTGATACCTTTAGTACCTACTTCTGTTAGAGCCATTAGGTTGATATCTCCTCTATTACAAATCCTGTTTTACAGGCAGCTGCTGAATAGTAACTTCCTGATGCACCAGTTGATGCATAGGTATAATTTATGGAATCTCCTCCACCAAATCTAATTGAAAAGGTTTTCTGAGTTGTACCCCAAGATGCCATCTTATATATAAAGGACATCGCATGGTTATGCTCCCATCCACTAGAACTTGTATAATGGCTTCGAACTTGTAAAGCGTCATTTGTACCAGATACAAATAATGCACAACTCATTGCATCTCCATTATTAGCCTGTTCTGATTGACTAAAATGAGCTGTTATATATAAATCACAACTAGCAGTACTAGGAGTATAATTTCCACTCCATACTTCCGCACCTTCAGTTATCTGAGGTGTTGTATCGTCATGAGGAAAATAGGTGTGAGTACAAGTATTTCTAGGAATTTCAATATATGTTTTTCTAAGTAATATACCTCCTCCAGTAATGCTACCAGCACTTAATGCACCAGCTACTGTAACATTACCATTACTGGCTAATGTTAAATTAGATGTTCCAGTATTTCCTGAGTGGGTTATTGCATCTACTAATAATGAACTCATGATGGTTTAGGATTGTCTGCTTTAACTTTGTCAATGGCTTCGACCCACTTGTTAGTACCATTCTTTTTATCCCAATATAACATATCTAGTTGAGTGAATATATCGGGAAAGGTGAATTTACGTTTTACTGACCAATCTGGTTCAGTTTCAGGAGGATTATATATTGTCATGCTCCTATCTCCATAGCTATCATAATTGCTTTATTTGACTGACTTGCTGCTCCTTGTCCACCATAATTATAATGGGCATAAGTAGGGTTTTGATCAGTCCATTGACTAGTTTGATAGGTTAATTCTTCAATTGCTCCACTACCTCCATACCAGGAATCATCTACGAATGTGTAGCTCCAGTTTATGGATGTCCAGTCATAAGCATTACCATATCCAGATAAACCAGTTAAATCTGTATATGAACCTGTACCTACTTTTCTTGAAAGTTTTAATTCAGCATGGTTACAATAATAAACGATACCATGTGCATAATGTTGAATTAATATTTTACTTGTAGTACTTGAAGGTGTTATAGATACAGTAGGTGTTCTAGCTTCCCAAATATCAGCTGTATGGGTTTTTTGACCTGTTGTTGTTGTAGCATACTGAAGCTGTAAAATCTTTCCTCCACCAGCTTCTGCCCAACTCATGGCTCCACTTGAATCGGTCGTTAAGAATTGATCAGCTACTATAGTTGACGGTAATTTTAATACTGTATTATTTCCTGTATTAGCTGGTCCTTGTAGTTCAGTTGAACCACCTCCAGCTGATGCTGTGATTTTTACTCCACTCATGATTTAGGGTATTTGTTTTTAATTGCTAGTATTTTAGTTTTCCATCCATCTATTCCATTATGATAGATGTCATCTAGCTGATCGACCACGCTAGGATATTCAGCTTTTCTTTGACTTTGATAGTTAAGTTTATCAAGTTCTACTCTTGCAGCATCTACTTTAGATTGCTCAATAGTTACTTCTTTCCAGTCTTTATCATAAGCTTTTTTCTTGCCGTCATCTATATGAACGACATCAGTATAAGCTTTATATATTGCAGCGAAATCTAACATTAGCCTATCTCCATTAATACGATGTTACTTTCACAAGACATGGAATATTGATTGTCATTTCCATTGACAAGTTGTGCATAAGAACCATTAAGAACAATATACCCACTATTGCATTTCCATTGTGGCTTATAACATATGGAACTTGTAGTATTGGGTGAATCTAAGAAGAACATTGAAGCAGTATTTATCCCATGAAGTGTCTCACCTGTAGAAGTACCACCACAATAAGAACCATGTATACCTTTCTGAGTAGCACTATAACTACCTTCATGAATAGCTGTACTATCTCTCATTGCTCTAAGATGTGCAGCATCAGTAGCCCATGATGCTCTCAGTTGCATAGAAACTAATATTTTACTACTTGCCGATGCAGGGGTGATATTACATTCAAAAACTGATCCACTTCCTGTTTCATCAGTACCACTTAAATCTACATAACTTGTTGAAGTCGATGATCTAGCAGCATTATCAGTTGACTGAACTACTTGAAGAATCTTTCCACCAACACCTGAAGCAAGTTTTCCTCCTGTTACAGCATTTGCTGCTAGAGCATCTGCGTCTATTGTGCCGTCTGGTACACCACCAACGGCTAGTCCTCCAATAGTATTTGAAAGACCATTTAATGATAATGCCATTAGCTAATCACCCAACGTCCGTTTACAGTTACAGTGTTATTTACAGTTATAGGACCGACACTGTGCGCCCCTTCAGTTGCTAATATTGTATGTGCATCACTAATGATAAATGAGTTTTTATACATAGTACCATTAGCTTCAGTACTTGAAACATCACCCCATTCTAAAGTGGTAGGTGTTGATGCATTTGCAACAAGAGCTTTACCTGCTGTAGGAGTTGCTGTTGGTAAAGTTACTGTATAACTAGGATCAGACCCCATATCAAGTGGACCTTTTATACCTACATAAGCAGATCCATTAGCAGCACGTTCTCTGAATCTTAGAGATCCATTTGTTGCGTCAGTAGCATGTTCTTCAATAATGATATTTCCACTTCCACTTACTGTTAGATCATTACCATTTGTTAGGTTACACTCACCTATAATATTAACTTGGGTGTTGTTAATATTCATCATGTTGCCAGAACTACCAGCACCTAAGTATATAATACCTCCACTTCTAGCAGTTATCATTGCAGTTCCACTACTTTCTTTAATAACTAGATCATTATCATCACCCCATCTAGCTTCAACTGCATCATCAAACGATACTCCATTAGCACCACCTACTCCTGCGGGTACGGATTGCCATGAGCAAGTTCCATCACCATCTTCACGTAGATATTTAGATCCTCCTGATTCACCAGTAGATTTAACTTGAGTACCTTCTGAAACAGGTTCTGCCCATTTAAAGCCTCCTGTAGCACTAGCATCTGCTGTTAAAACATGATCATCAGTTGGAGCATTAGCATTTAACTTTCCTTCAGTAACTGTCTCATCACCTGGCGTAGGAACTGAAACAGCTGAACCAATTAGTGTTACAAATATAGTTGAGTCAGCTGGAGGAGCAGTACAGAATCTGATACCGTCAACACCATCTAAATAGAAACCTTCTTCACTTGTGCTATAAGTACCAGCGTTACTCTTTTGAACAACACCGTTTAAGACAACTATTAATTGGTTTTTATTGATTACACTAGCAGCATTACCTGAATCTCTTAAATCAAATTGAGTTGCTGATCCAAAGGTAGGAGGTCCAGATGTTGCACCATTATCAACAACAGTTAATTCTTTAAATTCACCAGTTGATGTAACCTCTGCCCAAGCTGCTTGTAAATCTGTAGTACTTGTACTAGCTGCAGGAGCACCAAAGACGTACATCTTATTAGTTCCTGTATTCCAATACATGTCCCCATCACAAGGATATGCACCAGTATTAGCTCCAGTAGCATCACATAAACCAGTTATAGGTGCAGAAGCTGATACTCTATATCTTGCAGCAAAGTCATTTATATCATTACTTAGAGTTAAGACGTCACCATCTTTAGCTAAGAATTTATAGAAGTCATATGTATGTTCTGTACTGGTTGTCTGAACTAACATTGTATAGTTAGCTGTCAGTGTTGCACCAGCATCTGATGGTATATTATTAATTGTTACAGTGCTACTTCCACCTGTTCTAGTACCATTTGAACTTGTGTTACTTGAAACAGTTAGTCCATTTGGATTAGTGATACTTAGTACAGTACCAGCATCATTATTAGGATCAGGATGAGAAGCAGGGAAGTTATCTTTATCAGGAACGACAACGAAACCACCAACTGAGTTAACAACATCAACAACGTGATCTGCTACAGCTTTAGATGTAGGAATCTTTGCATCACTGTTAGCAGTTAGTGTTGTTTCTGTATCTGATATATTTCCAATCTGTACAGCATCAGTACCAATAGTTGTAACACCAGCATTAGTAATAGTGATATCACCAGACATATCGACTGGAGCTGCTTTATTAGATCCATCACCAACTAAGATCTTAGCACTATTTACATCTTCTAATTTTGAATATGTAATTGCTGCACTAGCATTTATATCAGCATTAACAATTGTTCCATCTATTATATTAGCTGAAGCAACTGAGTTATCAGCTAATTCACTAGCACCAACTGCATCAGCTGCAATCTGAGTAGCTGTAATTGTATCATTTACAAGCTTACCACCTGTAATGGTTGTGTTTGCTATATCAGCATCGACAATTGTACCATCAAATATTTTAGCACTTGTTACAGCACCATCTTTTATATCTTGTGTTGTTATTGTTTGATCTTTCTCTTCAGCAATAGCATATAATGCTTGCTTTGTATTATTGTTTAAATCACCTGCTTTAACTGAGGAACCTGCAGCAAAGGTAGCTTTAGGATCATACTCACCTCCAGCAGTAGCTACGTCTGTATCACGATAAATGCGGATAGATTGTCCAGATGTTGGTATATTTCCAGATGTAAATACTACAGTACCTCCACCAGTTGTAGTATAACTAGTTATGTTATAATGTGTGCTAACAGTTTTAACAACATTATCTACTTCAACTTTTACATCGGATACTTGGTATGAAGGGAAGGAAAAATTCTTATTATTGTTCCCATCCCCAGTCAGGTCTACGAATGTTAATGCCATTGTTTATCTATAAATTGAGAGGATGTCACGAGTTTGTTCTTTTTTCCTATACTTAGCTTGTTTTCTAAGTAAAGCTTCTTTCTTAAGTTGCTGAATACGTGGGTCATTCATTATCTGAGCCCATGCAGTACGTCTTGCTAGTTGGAAGATACGATCTATTTGCATGTTATGGTAATAATCCATAGCATCATACTTACCTCTATTTCCAGCATTACGATCAGCTTCCATAGTATCTAATGATTCTAGAATCTTAGGATTCTCAGCTAATTTATTTAGTTTAGCTTCTATCTTTTGATCACCGATAGCTTTTTGGAACATAGAACGTAGTCTTGGATGTTCACTTAGGTCTACGCCATCGGGTGACATAAAGGTAGACATTCGTAAATCATAACCACTATCGAATATTAATTTCCTACCAGGACTGTAATCTAAGTTTAATGATATAGGACTAAAAGTATTATAAGCTCTAGTATTGAAGTCATAGTCTCTAATAGGTCTACCATTCAGTAAGTCATACTTAGTAGGTAAAGGTTCGCCTGTTAGATATTCTGATATTAAGTTTCTATTTCTAACTGATTGACCTACACCAGAGTTAATCTCCTTCATATAAGGATTAAATAGTTTACCTAGATCATTCCGTAATCCAGCTAGAGGTACTTGGTTATTTAATATACCACCGAGTATTCTATTCTGTTGTCCAGGTCTACCTGCTACCATATCAACCATTTGTTGAATACCAGCAAAGTAAGACTTACTCGATACAGACTGTGCTATAACAAGGGCTACTTTCTGGAACTGTTGTTCAGTCCATTCATCACCCATTAATAAACTATAGTCACCTATATCTCCTATTGTAGAGAATATAAGGTTAAATGGTTCTACTGAATCATATCCTACCCATACTCCACCGAGCTTTATTTGTCTTGGTCTATATCCTGCATCTATCCATGCTTGTCTCTTCTGTCTATCAACTGGACCGTTACCTGTTAAGTTACCATTTAGGAATGCTTGACCAGCCATAAAGGTTACAGCAGATCCTATAGCTAAACGACCATTTTGTAATGCCTTAGCATTAGCTAGATCTTCCGATGTTTTAATACCATATTCAGCTACAGCTGCTAAGTTATCAGGAGTAGCACGAGCGATATCATTGAATTCCTTAACCAGGAAGTTAAATCCAGGTGTGTGTTTAGCTGTTAAAGTTAAACCATTAACACCTGTTCTTGCAAATAAGAAGAAAGGTTTACTCCAAGGTGTAGCAGCAAAAGCATCTTCTAGCTTTTTAGCAAATCCTTTTAAGTCAGCAGTTAGAGTAACTTCTTTACGAGCCCATTTGGTTGCTTCATCTGTTAGATTACCTTGAGCATCCCATACTTGGCTATGAAAATCATTCTCATAAGCCCTCATGAATTCTGGTGTAATCTCAGGTATGTCGTAACCCTTGGTCTCTAAGTCCATTACCCTACGCATAGCCTTCTCTCTCATCCTAGCTCTACCTAAAATATAAGCAAAACTATCATCAGTAGCAGCCATCAGCTTAGTTGAATAAGTAAGTAAATTACTATTATTCGCCTGTCTAGCCATATTTGCCATAGCAAAGAGGGCTCTATCACCGAGACTTGCTCTACCACTATCTTCGTAATATCTTCTTAGTAATTCCCAGTTAGCATCATCTTGTGCATAGTCATAGAATCTAGTCTTAACACTAGACATATCACCACTCCAATAGGAGTTTAATCTAGTTCTAAATAATTCAAAGCTTTCTGGTATAGCTTGAATCATAGCATTCATAGCAGATAGACTAGCTCTTTGTGTTGCTCTATCTCCAGTCATAGTAGCACCTACAACTTGAGATGCTGGACGCATAAAGGTAGCAGTACTTGTACCCATAATAGCTCTCATAGAGGTTTTAACACCACTAAGAATACTATGAACATACATCTTACCTAGTTCTTGGATTAAGACACCTGTTCTATTAGGTTGTCTTGGGTCCATAGAACCACCTTTAATCATCTTCTTAGCCCAGTTATCAAAGTCATCTATGTTATTAACTGTTCTCATTGAAGAGAATAATTCAAACAAAGCATTCATTATTTCTGGACTTTCATCTTCTTTAGCTATCTTTAATATAGATATAATAGCATCTTTAGTATCCTCCATCTCTTGTGTAAGGATCTTTTCTAATGCAGGTCTCTGTTTACCAGCACCTAAGTTTCTAAAGTCAGAAGACTTCATGATCCTAGCTTTCTTAGTTTCTCTTAAGAGTGCCATTATGTTATCAACAATCCTTGCTGCTGGTCCATCAATGTCTCTTAGATCTGCTATGTCTGCTAGTTCTCTACCTGCTATACCATAATCTCTAATTTGATGTAAGAGTGATCCTACTATTAGATCAGCTGTAACAACATTTTTAGCAGTAAATGTTTCTATTGTATCAATTACTTCTCCCTTTGCATTAGTAATATCATAGGTTGCTTTAGATTGATATAGTTCAGCTAAGAATTCATCAGGAGTTAAATCAGATGGATCTCTACCTAATGTTATTCTCTGATATGCTTCTAAAGAATCACCCCATACTTCTATTAAAGCTTGTCTATTACCTCTAACAGCAGCTAATTCTTGTTGATATCTTTGATCGCCAATTAGATTTCTTAAGATACTTTCAGCAGTATCTTCACTCATATCACCTTCTCTAGCAATACGTTCTAATTGAACTGGAGTACCTACACGACCAACAGAACCTTCAGCACCTTCCCATGTTCTTGTACGTCTTAGTGTTTGTAAAGCTTCATAAACAGGTTGTTCTGATGTATAAGCTCCTTGCCATGGGTCAGTTATACCCTGATTCATAACATCAGGTTCAACAGCATTATTTAATCTTACGTCTTCTGCTTCAGCTGCATAAATCTTTTGTTTAGCATCTAACTTTTTTAGAGCTAGAGCTAAATCATTATTCTTTATATTATCATTTCTGAATTTAATCTGCTCTGCTACTCGTGGAGCATTTCCACGTATAGCTAATAATACACTGTCAAATACTACACCAATTCCCATACCTTCAAGTATGTTCTTCAGCTTCATCATTACTGGATGGTCAGTATCTCTAGTTGTTAATGGTGTATCTATAAATCCAAATGAATTCCGTAAAGCTCCTAATGCATTATGTCCATCTGATTCTTTAGATATTAAATCGGTAGCCGCACCAACTACAGCAGCTCGTTTTAAGCTTAATGATGTAGCACCTATCAGCCAAGCTGGTAATGTTACTGGAGCTGTTTGAGCAACACCATATATAGCAGCTGCCATTGAACCGAAATGTACAGTTCCTCTAGCTAATTTACCCCACCATGTTTTAGTTACTATAGGATTTTCTTCATCTACAAAAGGATCCCAATCTGGTCTATAACCTTCATCTGTCTTTCTTTCTCTAGCCATCTCTCCAGAGACCGCATCAATTGTACGTTCTGGAAAGGTAGTTATAGAAGAGGCGGTATCTTGTAGACCGCCTGATAAGATTGATTGAGCTTCTTTTGCGTATGCTTTTAATCCCCATTTTTCTGCATCTCTGGGATCACTTACTTCAGCCTTAGCTTGTGTTTCTTCAGCAATTTGTTCTTGTTGAAGAGTGTCCCTAGCTTCTTTATTTTCTTCTAATTTATTTAGAAAAGCATCTGTAGTCTGAACTGCAGCATCTATCTCTTCATTACTAAATAGAAGATTAGGATCTTCTGGCATGTGTTTACTCTGTTTGTGTTGTACTTCTCACAAGCTCCTTAGCTACTTCTGGAAGTAATGTATCTAGTCTAAGCCAAGTGGGTAGATCTCCAACCATTTCTAAGAATTCATCATGGTCTTGTTGTGGTATATTGACTAACCTGCGATACCTAGTTTCTAATGTTTGATAATTATTAGCAGCATTTGCTTTCATTCTTAGTCTAGCTATTAGTAGTTTATTCTGACCATCTTCATCAAATAATGTATCTGATGTCAGTTGATTAGAAAGTACTACTTCAATGAAACCTTGAGGTGTTAAATCATAACGACCTAGATTTGTATAACCTTCATCTAATAAGACAGCTATATCTCCAAAGGTAACTTCAGATAACTTCTTACCTGTTAATGCTTCTATACTTTGATAGTCTCCATTAGCATTACGGATAGCATCGTAGCCACCATTAGCTTCAGCTAGAGGAGATGCAATAGTATCTAGCATCCAAACTATATCTTCATTCTCCTGTGTAATTCTATAAGTTTTAGCAGCAGAAGGTTTTAGTAAGAGTCTCTGATGTTTAGGTGATAGGTTCTCTTCTTCTGGTAGTTTACGATTATTAGGTTTAATAGCTCCTGTAGATTCTAATCTATTTAGTATAAGTCTCTCAGGATTCATACCTATTTTTCTAGCAATCTGTCTGTAATAGAATGGTTGATTAACTTCTCTACCTTGACGACTCTTCTCTAAATAATTCAGAGCATCTATAAGATGAGGTTCTTCACCTTTCCATGGAGATGTACTATTAATAAGACTTCTATCTTTACCTATTTGTTTAACTATACCATTAACTTCTCTAGCAGGTTCTACATTATATGAAGACTCTCCTCTAGTATCCCATTGATATACACCAGGAGATGTTTCTTTCCATAGACCATCTTTAACAGCAGCTATAGCTTCTTTATGAGCTTGGAGATCATTACCTCCCTCTGATATAATACCGTTATATACAGCATCATATTCTCTAACAGCTTGCTCATAATTAGATTGCCACTTAGGTGTCTTAGCTTGATTAACATCAGACTCCAGAGTTCTAGCTGTTACTTCTGCAGAGATAGCACTATTTCTTCTAGTAGTAGCATCCTTGGTTAAGCCTTCTTGTGACCTAGCAATATCCATCCATTTCTTTTTAATATCTGGATCAATAATACCTCTAAGATCTGAAGGTTCAATACGTTGATTTAGTGTATAATGATTATAAGCAAGTTGAGCATCTATTTCCTGATCATCATACATACCATCATATGGTAAGTTCTTCATGATATCAGGTAACTCTTCAGGGTTTCTTATACCCCACTTCTCCATGAAATCTAATTGAATATCTGTTACGGATTTATAAGTTACAGGAGTATCTTCGCTATCAATAGCTTTAAGTATTGCTAAAGCTTGAGCATTCATCTCAGTCTCTCTAGCTTCTTTAGCTGCATCTGAAGTTTCCTTCTCTTGCTCTCTTAAAGCTTTTAGTAATCTACCTGAATCTTTTCTCCAATAATTTCTAGCAGTAACCCAGTGTGGGTTTTCTGGAGTACTATCATGTGCTAAGAATTGATGATCTAGAACAGGTTGTATATCTGATCTATCAAGTATACCTTGTTCAACGCCAGTGATCAGCATATCAAATGCTTCTACTCTAGCTAGGTCATACCTACCATCATGTGCTCCTTTATAGATATTAATATAATCTATTAGGAATCCAGGATCTCGATTGATTCTAGTTTCTAGTTCTTTTGAACGACCTTCAAGTTGAAGTTGTTTATATACTTCACCTTCTGTTTCTAGTTCTTTCTTAACTCTAGCTTCATCTCTATCAATTAGTTCATTGATAAAGTTACGTTTCCAAAGACCTGCTCTACCACCAGCTATATCTTTATGCTTATAGGCATACCATGCATCTATAGTATCACTAATAAATCTTCTCTCTTCAGCACCTACAGCTTCACCATAAGTCTTATAAATTTGAAGACCATCAGCTGTAAACTGTCCAGGCATAGGAACTTTCATTCCTGCTTCAGCTAGTGGTCTATAAGAATTCTCATGATCAAGAAGTAGATGTTTCATGTTATCTATGAGTTCTACTTCATTCTCATGACTTCCACCAGGACCACGAATTAGATTATTAGCATCCTCATTAGCTCCCATAGCTTGAAGTTGACCAGCGAAGTCATTTGCTTCAGCTCTGGAAGCTTTAAGTTGAGGTTGTATTTCTATTTCTTTTGCTACATCTTTATCAAAGTTACCTTTACCAGGATAATGAGCCCATTGAACATTACCAATAGTTTCTTTCTGAGCAACTAATCTATTAGCATACTCATAGTATTGACCCCAGTAATCTTGAAATTCTTTAAGATCTTGTTTAGTTTGCTTACCTTGCTTAAGCATTGCAAGGAACTCTTTAGGTCTATTCTCGTCTCTCTTATGTAGGTGGTTGTATGTTCTAATAAGGGAATTGAAATGAGCATCCAATCCCTTTTGTGTTTCATCTATATTAGCATTAACTGATTTAACTTTTTCATCAATAGCTTCTTCATCTACATAATTACTTTTAATACCTGCAGTAGGCAGAGTATCAAGCTTATACATTAATGCTAGGTTCGAATCACTCATGCGACAACCTCCATGTCTACATCAATCTGATCATAGTATACACCTAAGAATCCATCTGGTCTTATATCAACAGCCATAGGATTAATCTTAACAACGTCTTGAGCTATAACACCACGATAACGTTTGTTAGGTATTGATTTATAATTCCATTCATATATCTTATAACCTTCAGATGATTTACCTATTTCTTCTATGTTTTCTTTCATTCTTATATCACTACCAAACAATCCTACTCCTGCTGATGCTATACCAAGACCCATTGAAAGACTATTAAAGAATTGTCCTTGTGTATCTCTAGGAGGCATCATAACTGGAGCACCATATTCAGGTCTAGCTCCTAATGAAGCTCTATTCTTAGCTACATGCATCTGATGATTTCGTGATATCATCTGATTAGCTATATCCATATTTCGACCAAAGGTATTATTGATTGTACTTTCTATTTGTTTCTGTTTATCTAAGATAGCTTTGTATTTAGCAACATTATATCTATTAGATCTAGCTACTCCAGTCTTATCTGAGTATCTAGATATCTTAGCTTTCTGTTTATAAATACCTTCTTGAGCAAGTCTACCCTTACCTAAAGTCCATAAGGCTTTAGAATGAGCATCACTCTTGGTACGACTTAACGCTCTAGTTAAACTCTGGCTACGACGTTTAACACCAGCTTCTCTATTCCAGTATTTTAGAGAGTCTGAATGATACTTACTATCTTTCTTAAATTTCTCTATCTTTGCTTGCATTCTTATGCCAGCATTAGGATCAGGAGCGCACACGGCAAAATTCTATAAAGGACAAATTGTGAGGACCATGTAATTTTTTTCGTAAAAATTTAAAGCCCAAAAATCTCAGTAGTTTTAAATGAACTGTATTACGTTCATCAACTATATTCCATAGTAGTGGTTCTTTTCTACGTTCTACAAAACGTTTAGCTTCTCTAGCAAAGGTGTGTGGGTACTCTTCTATAGCGGGTGTTGTGAGCATCCATATTAAGCCACCTTCTTCGACTCCAGCCATACCAGCAGTCTTGCCGTTAGGCACCGTGAAATACACGGAGGAGCCTTTCTGGGCTGCTTTGACAAGCTCTACTAATGGATCTACCCCATGACCTTCTTCGACCTCTCTGCGGTCATCTGGGCGTAGATTGAAGGCTACCTCGGCAGCAGCCTCCAATGTTATTGGGTGAATAAAATCTGACATTACATACGTCTATAGTGCATGGGCGACCAGTCACCTTCCCAAGACATTGATCTCAGAGTCGCAGGTGCTGGATGAGTAGATTTTAACGTAACATCTACATTTGAATTACGTTCATATATTGGAACGTCTTTAATTTTTTCAGCTAAATATGGAGCATCTGATGCATCATATTCATCTAGATCAGTGGATTCATATACTTCAGTATAGTCAGCCTTACCTACTCTAGTAAGTGTAGTTCTATATAAACCTATCTTACCAAAGTTTAGTTTCATTCTATGTACAGTTAGTTTAGAATTTACATCTGATTGAACTGTATCACCTTCTGATTTCTGTAAATAAAATCTAGGGAAGTCTACTTGATAATCATAGAGATATCCTATCTTTAATGTAGCACTAGACCAATCACCAGGAACAGTGAAATCATCACTATTAATGATAGTACATTCTGCATATCTACCTACCCTTGCTGTGTTAGAATCTACATCGACTAATACTAATTTATTATCTGTTGAAGTTACTTCATCTATCCAATCAGATTGATTAGTAAATGTAGTTATATTTGTAATAGGATCAAAAACACCACTAGATACATTAGTATAATTATCTAAGTGTATTTTATAATTAGTATCATCTTGAGTTATTGCTGGATCTGCATCTTCTTGTACTAAGTTAACTTGTTGTAAGAAATTATCAGTATCTAAAAAGAAATATTGATCATTAATACAGAAATGATATTTAAGTGGGTTGTTAAATTTCCATTTAAACCAGGATGTTTGTATTTGTTTTTCACCTGTTCTTACATATCTATAACCTATTACTGTATTACTATCTGTTTTACCAAAGAATACTAAATTATTCTCCTTTGAATTAGTGAATAAGTCTAAGTTTTTAGGTAATAAACTAGGTACAACTTTACTTGTATCTTGTACCATTGGTTCACCTTCTCTAGCTATATTAGCTATCTCCATAAACCTACTATACTTATTAGAATTATCTATAAAACCTACAGTTTGACCTAATGAGATAGGAGGTGTAACAGTGTCATAGTTATACCATGCTACTGCTCTTAACTTAGCTGTATCTGGATTTAATATAGTATCATCAGATGCTAATAAGAACTGAGCATTAGAACTGAAACATAATAAACCAGATGTAATTTCTATTGCATCAAATAAATCAGAAGGGTAATTAGAAGAACATGATATATCAATAGGATCTGAAGCACTAACTGTTAATGCTGTATTAGACCAGAAGTTAGGTTCAGCTATTGATCCAGGTCTAGATGTAATAACACTTTCACCTGATAGGAAGGCTAATCTATTTCTAAAGAACAATACTTTATTAATAGTTTTACCTATAAAAGTTGGTTTAGGGTTAGTAATATCATCACCTATCTCTCTATCTTTCCATGAATATTTTTTAAGTAAGAAGTTACCACTAGCTTGTCTCTGTAGTATATGAGGCATAGTAGTGGCATCAAAGCCTTTAACTATACCAGGTGCTGCACATTCTATCCATGATCCAGCACCATCTTTATCATTCTCTCCATTAAATTTCACATAATAGTCATCTTCATCAGACATTCTAGTATTAGAAATCTTTACTATCATGTTATGTACACATTGGATTGGTAGATTTTGTACATCATTAATCTGTCGTTGTACAACACGCATGAGATCCTGATCAACAACCTCTACATTGAAATCATCTGCATCATTTGTTGTATAAATATAAATACCATTACCTACTATTTTACTTAGAATAGGATTACCATTTACAGTTACTCCAGATATTTCTGAAGCAATACCGCCTAAGATAGACTCTACTGTTACACAAGTATCTGAATCAAATGGTGTAGGTGTAGGTCTAACAGCTTTCAAATTAGCAGTTACTGCTGGTGATTCATGATGTGTAACTTGAATAGTATAGGTATATGCTGTAGCAGCTTGATCCATCTCAACAGTTATCTCATCATCTGTAACCCAACCTTCTCCACCATGTAATAAAGTTAACTCACGGTTATAAGAACAACGGTAGTCATTTCCAGTTACTGAACTACCAGCACCATCTCTAACTCCTTGCTGTCCTAAAGCACTCATTCTAAATGTAAGATTTTCTCCAGTACCTACAGTACATGTAGCTGTTGCTTGAATACCAGCATACGTCCAGTCTATATTACCATCGCTTACTGTTCCTGAAGTATGTGTTGGTGGTGTAGGTCCACATAAAGTATTGTTTGGACTTTGAGATGTATAGATTCTTCCATCATAATAGTGCTGGTTAAGATATTGAATAGCTTTACCTGTTTCCCAAGCATGACCTATAATTACAGTAGGAGCTGATGTATAACCTGAACCACAATGAACAATTGATGCTGTTCCTATAGAACCACTGTTTATAGAGACTGATCCTTTTGCACCACTACCTCCTCCTCCAACAAAAAATACCTCGTTATTATTAGTATATCCACTACCACCACTTGTTACAGTCAGTGTTAAAACAGGTTTACTAATAGCAAATACTTGTGTACCTATCCCAGGACATGTACCACTACCATTACCTTCATCTAAAGTATCACTTTTAATCTTTATCCTAGTAGCTGTATTGATAGTCTGTGTTGTAGTATCATCATATACATTTAATCCATACTGTCTACCATTCTCTGTTCTAGCTAATTCTATATAAGCAAAGTTCTTATGTGGTCTCTCATCTGTTGTACCTGTAGTAGCTACTGTTTTAGCTCTATTATTTAAGAAGGTAGTATCATTAATAGTTAATGCTTGTATGTCTTCTGTATCTGTAGTAGGATTAGGGGTTAAGTAGGATGTAATTGATGTATGATCTGGATCACTAGAATTGTAAGTCTGTCCAGCTGTATCATAATGAACAGTTTTCTCAATACCATCATTACAACTCCATATCCTAACCTTACCATCATCTGCTACTTGTCCTATATAAGAGCCCTCTGTTTCATCTCTATAGTAATGAAACCAAGACCCACCTACTTGTACATTAGTAAGTTTATCACTACCTATACGTTTAGAACCAGGTCTTTTATATAAACCATATACTAGATCTGGTATAGCATTCTGAACAGACTTAACTTGACCAGGTACTTTTAACTGATCAGGCTGTTCAGATATACCACCAGTATAGTTAGGTATTGTTTGAGTAATTCCTGCCATTAGCGTCTAAGATTTTTCCAAGGTTCATAAGCTGTATAGACTGAATCTTCTGGTAAACCAAACATAGTATGATTACCTTGATTACATTCATACTCCATACATGCAGCTCTAGCAAGTTGTTCTTGTTGAGCTATAAGTTGTACTAATTGAGCATTTACTACTAGCTGGCTGGCTGCTACTCGTGCTGCTCTGTAAACTATATATCTTCTGAATACTAAAGGTATATCTTCAAAAGAAAATAACCTAACTATATCTAATAACATCTCATCGGTATCTGACCAGTCATCTGTATGGTCATACTTATCATATAAATATCCTCCTCTTTTTACTACATCAAATTCTCTTTTCTTCCAACCATCAGTCACATCCATCTTTAAAATATCAGCACCAATAGCTATCTTACCACTAGTATCTGGAGTATAAGATACATGCTTTTCTGTATTGAAGTGCCAGCCTTCTGCCTGTACATCAACATTAGCATCTCTTAATAGATTATATATAAATCCTATCTCTGGATTATCTTGTACTATCGAAGTGACTGGTGATTGACCGATGGCTCCCAGGATAGAATTTACTGCGGAGAGTTCGGTCTCGTTATCTGTTGTCGTGGTTGCCATAAATAAAAAAAGAGGGAGCCCGAAGACTCCCCGTATGTTGGTTAATTAAAAACTATTACCCGAATGCAGTTGGCTTAGTAGTTGTTCCTGCGAACAGTTCTACAGCAGCAGCTGGATTAAGATAGTCGGCTCCCATTGCGAGACGTCCGAGGATTACATCACCTTGGTAGATGACTGATACATCCCCAGAAGTTACTTGAACTTGAGGTCCGATTGCTTCAACACAACCTACAGCTTCTTTCTGGAATATAAGTCCACAGCTATTAGCGAACTTAGCTTCTTGTCCGTAGTCATTAACGGTACGCTGACCAGAAGGAGTGTCGTTGGCGTGTTGATCACCCATTGATTCAGACACGAAGTCACCAGTATTACCTGGATCAACAGTATCAAGGTCAGTAGCAGCAGATGCACCTGAAGAAGGAGCATACTTTGTACCAAACTTGCTGAAGAATGGGATGTTCATTGATTTGTAAATCTTGATACCAGCAATCTCATAAACACCCTTACCTGATTGTAGGGCATCTCCTTGCTCGTCTCTGTTTACTAGGTATGCACCGATACCTGATCCGTCTAAACCTTTGATTAAAGCATAGTACTGCCTTGGGTTTATAACGGCTACTCGACCCTCAGTAGATACTCCCTTCTCATCTAAAGCTGCTGCCGCATCATAGAATGCAGTCACGAGCTTATCTGGATCAAGAGCATCGTCAGCATTAGAACCAGCTCCAACTTGGATCTGTGTTCCGCCTGGCTCGACGTAGTTTGTCTTTGTGATTGGTGAAGCTTTACGTGCAGCTTTACTTACTGCTCTGAAGATTCTCCTATCATAATTTTCTGCTAAAGCATAGCCGATTTTACGACTTATTTCTCCTCGCAGATCGTAATGCGCAAGTGTCTCATCGAGCTCATAGACGAATGCACTAGAGATGAGTAGATCATCACAAGTGATTGTCTTTTCTGCTACTGGAGGAGCACCGTCACCATTACCTAATATACTATTTCCTGGAGTATGGAATTCAGCATTCGTTCTACCTGTGTAGATGAACTGCAATGACTTCCCGTTCTTAAGTGTTCTCTTTGTGATTAGATCACGAGCAATTGTGTTGCGTTGGAACCCTTTGAACAGCTCTCCAGAAAACAGCTTGAGATATAATTCTCTACGTGCAGCAGTTGTAGTAGCTGCACCGTTATCAGCACCACCCCAGGTAAGACTGGTAGTAGAGCTGGAACTTTGATGTGCCATTTCCTATGGATAAATTTATATTTACTTTCTTCAGCTGAAAATTTTTTGATCAATTTTTCGTGGTCTTTCCCACCGTCTAGACGGCTAAAGGTATCCTGCGTACAGGGCTGAAGCCAATTAGTCAGAGGTCCGACACTGAGGTGCCTCTGACCTATGGTAGTTTACATGTAATGTTTCTACCATGATGAGAAAGGATAGCAGCATAAAAACTACTATCCATAACTCATTAACTCGTGAGAGCTTCTTCCAAAGAATCGTAATCAATGTCATCATCAACTCCAGGTGGTTGTTGATCGCTAGGACTGGTATCTACATGCTCTTCAGGTTTATCGTGATGAGCATATGCATCTGCTGGTTCTTCAATGAGAGAGTAAGCAGATGGACCTGCTCTCATTTGCGAGGATTGATGTGCCATAATTAGAATCTAGAATTTGAATTTAGCGCCTATCTTTGTACCATAAGCTGTATCATTAACAGAATCTGTTAGGAAAGATACTTCACCGTAGATGTCAAGCTTCTCTGAAGCAGCAACGGATACTCCGCCTTTGCCTGAGAAATCTGTGTCACCATCGGCTCCATCAGGAGAACCGAATGCAGGACCACCTTGAATATAATATCCAAGAGAACCTACCTCACCTTCATAACCAAGATGAAGATCAGTATTTCTACCTGTATAATTATTTCCTGTATAAGATGCGTTAGACTCAGCGTTGATATAGACGCCAGCCATTGCAGGAGTCGAAGCGAGAGTTGCCGCTAGGGCTAGTGCAATTTTTTTCATGTAAATAAATTAAATGTTTTTTGTGTAAGTTACACCACGATACTTAAGTCTTACTGACATAGTAATTCTCCAGTACCACAACCCCGTTCCATGCTGTGGTTTCATGCGTCCTAATAAAAGGATGAACGGACGTGGTGTTAGGCTATTGTGTTAGCCAAGTGTTTATAGTATATCTATAGGTGTCATTAATTGGAGCTGCTACTTCATGAGGATGTGTAAAGTATACAGGGAATGTAATTACATCTCCAGCTTCAAGTCTTAGATGTAAGTCTTGTTTAGGGAAATGAAATAACCCTCCCTCATAGTTACTGTTCAATGCCATAATCAAACTAACATTTCTTAGCTGATTAGTTGTTGGACATAGCGGACCATCCACATGTAATCTAGTAGCTCCATATATTTTTCTAAGTTGATATGTAACTGAACCAGATATTGTTATAAATTTATCTAGTTCTCTTAGTTTGTTTACAACTTTATCTACAATTTTAAATACCTTTTCATCTAGTGATTTGTATTTAGGATTATTTAATAGTAGATAATTAGCTTGTACATTATGTCCTTTACCATAGACTTCTTCTTGAGCTAGATCTTCATCCTTGTCATATGTATCTATTAGTAATTGACATAATGAAGGAGGTACAATTCTATGAAAAACTTTTACCTCCTCATGTGGGTGGGACGTAGACATTACGCTAAGTCAAGTGGGAAATTATGAGCGTTCCTTTCATGCATTACTTCCATACCTAGGTTAGCCCTGTTGAGCACATCAGCCCATGTTGGAACCACCCTGCCATTGGAATCAACAACTGATTGGTTGAAGTTAAAGCCGTTGAGATTAAAAGCCATGGTGCTGACTCCCATAGAGGTAAGCCATATGCAAACGACTGGGAAAACAGCAAGAAAAAAATGAAGAGAACGGCTATTGTTAAAGCTAGCATATTGGAAAATAAGTCTACCAAAGTAGCCATGTGCAGCTACAATGTTATAAGTCTCTTGTTCTTGTCCAAATTTATATCCGTAGTTCTGTGATTCATTCTCTGTTGTCTCACGGATGAGAGAGGATGTGACCAGGGAACCATGCATAGCAGCGAACAAAGCACCACCAAACATCCCCGCAACTCCCAACATATGGAAAGGATGCATAAGGATATTATGTTCCGCTTG
>VTLG01011282.1_pt1 | contig 27778 bp, 20 predicted proteins | sample 4694571 | NCBI WGS metagenome assembly VTLG01 (sample SAMN12604809, study PRJNA352737) | marine metagenome | biome: ENVO:00000447; feature: ENVO:00000209|ENVO:00000569|ENVO:01000036; material: ENVO:00002151; isolation source: viral sequences binned using virsorter ...
AAGGCTTGTCCATAGGAAGATCAAAGAAATACTTTAGGTCTTGATGTATTTTAATATCAAGGTCTAGAAGTAGAAACTTATCTCCCTCTATCTTCCAGAAATCTTTATCTGGTTCCTCATCTATCTTAAACACATAATACTTACGATATGCCCAGAAGAAACCCCGATTTTCGTGATAGTAGGAATCCCATGTCGTAGGAAGTTGTATGTCGTATGGTTGCGTTGGATTGTCTGTAAGACAATAAAAGTTAAACGGTACAGAACAATTCTCTTCGCACTGTTCTTTTAGTTTCTCAACATAGGTGTGATCATACTTATCACCCCACCTCACACATAGTATAGTATTCATTTATAAAAATCCAATCTTGCTTCACCTAATTTTTCTTGATGAAAATCAATAGCAACTCTTTTCTCTTCACATAAAATTTTATCTGCGGCATGTTCTACAGTACTGTCAAATAAAACAAAATTTCCTGGCTGCATATCATAAACCATTTCATCATGAATAAAACTACCACCCCATTCTTTTTTCCATATAGGATTTAATAATCCTAATAATTTACAACCACCATTGTGGTCTGTATGTACGTTCTCCTTGAAAGTAATATCTTTCATTGAAATACCAGCAAAAAGAATTTCCCTATCAAAACACTCATAAGAATCATATATCTGAGAATGTATCTCTTTTATTAATGATATTAGATTTTCGTCTTTTGATATTACTTGTCCATGTTCAATTAAAGTTATTTTCGGGTGTCGTTTATCATAAGATGAATTTCTGGGAAACTCAAAAGTCCACTCAGAAGATTCCCAAGATGCCTCATAAGTTCTTTGCAAAAGATTTGCATCTACACAACTATGTAATATAACAGTATTCATCCATAAACTCTTTTATATACTTTATATATCTCTTCTGAAATTATCCTATGTCCTTCTCCATTAGGATGAGAGTCATTTTCATCTACTCTTAATTTTATTCTTTCGGGATCAATGTCATCCAAAACATTATCCAAATAATACCCACCTATATCTTTAAAGATAGGCCAACCAATAAAATTATCTTCTTTTATTTTATCAGTAATAGGAGAACTTATGATTTGTTTTATTGCGTTTTTTCTTATTCTATTAACCTCTTTCCAACTGACCTCTTCATCTTCGAGATGTAAAAACAAAGGATCAACTAAAGGATTACATCCTTGTACCATTAGATAAGGTATATCTTTTAATAATTTTTGTGTTATCAAAAAAAATCTAAGAGAACGCATAGTAGCAGATATAACATTATTATGCTCTAATAGTGCAATTCTTCCCTCACGATTTATAGGGTATCTTTCACCTTTAGAGTTATCTCTATGTGGATGTAAACCAACCCAACCATCTGTACCTTTTCCTGGCCTAAATTGAAAGTCTAATCTTTGCCATTCACTCCACATAATAACTACTAAACCTATGTTCTTTTCTGATATAAGTATGTCCAATAACTTAGCGACCATATATTCTTGTCCCATACCAGACTTGCCAAGATTTACGCACTCCATATCAAGTTTATCTGCCAATAGTTCTGGCCAACGAGGAAAATCTAGTTTAACATCTGTATGCATAGAATCTTTATAATGTTCAGTGTAACTACAACCGATTGCTATAAGTTTCATTATACTACATCATCTCCGTATTCATCTGATATGCTATCTTCACTACACACCTTCCAACAAACCTTTGGTGCTTGATCTGGGTGTTGTTGCAACATTAAATACCATTCCACCCATTCTTTAGATTGCGTAATCTCTTTAATATTTTTTACGTTAGATATCTTAAATTTGTCTTGATAAAATATATCTTGTGCAACACCTCTTTTCTGTGGATAAGCATCTATGAAACAACATGGAGTTATATGCCCTTGAGCAGAATGGCCAAGGGATTGTGCTTCAAGAACATTATGTGCATTTATACATTTAGGTTTTAATTTTTTAGTTACTGGCACAAAATTCATCCCTCGGTTTTAAATGCCATACAGGTAAATCTGTACCTTTATCCCATCTGGAAGAAAGAGAAAGTTTAAATTCTATACCATCATCTTTGGCCATTTGCTTTGCCTGTTCTATATGATCTTGATTATAGTTAAATACGATATATTGCCATATTATATTACATCCCATCTTTACACCTAATTTCATCATATCGTATATGTGTTCTCCGTTTTGGTGGATACGGTATTTGTGACTTTCTTCTGGCAACCCATCCAAACCAAAAATCCAAGAAGTGTTAAACCCACTTCTTTCATATGCTTCTTCATAGAAAGGTTTTTTCTTATGAGAAGCTGCAGTATGTATATCTAATTTGTGAGAATATGCAAGGGTTAAAAATTCTTGAAAGTGTGTATGTGCTATTGGGTCTGATTGCTGTCCAGAAAATTCTATCCAAGAAAATGTTTCTAACACTTTTTTAAAATCATCTATAGACATCTCAACAAAATAATGACGATTTGCTCTATACCATATAGATTGTCTATGACACGCTGGACATTCTAAAGGACATTTATTTGTTATATCCAAATTAAGAGGTTTTCTATAAAGAGTTTCTAAATAAGTAGGTATGATTATATCAGGCATCACTCTTTCATTTGTTCCTTTTTCATATATCGATTCCAATTTTTTTGAACCTCTACTCCCTGTTCTTCTGGTGACAGTTTCTTAAATTTATCATCATCAAATTCATATATAAATCCTTTTTGTTCCCTGTATTTTTCTCGCACAAAAAGTGTATGGAAAAATAACCTACATTTAAGAATAACTCTTTTCATACTCATTGTACAATACTCCTGCTATAAACTTATGACCTTTCGCATTTGGATGTGTATCCTCTGCACTTATTCTATGGTCTTCTTCTAATTTACTATCTATACTATATCCACCTATACGTGAATCAAGTGGCCACCCTACAAAAGTTTTCTTCATTTTATCTACATAAGGACTCTCTATAATATAATTACAGAAGTCTTTATATTGTTTATTATTTTTGGATTCTTCCTTATTCATTAGTGGGGGACACCCTTGAATTTGTAGGTATGGTATATTATTTACCTCACATAAGTTCTGAAATGAATACATGTATCCTAAAGATTCGAGAGTGTCACTCTCCATATCATCAAAAGAATTATCTATCAATACCTTACTAACTTCATATCTTACACTAGACTTTTTTGGATTTTTTGTAGGGGGGTTATAAAATTGATCATGCCAATCTGCATCTAAAGTTATTCTATCAGGATGAAAACATACATAAACTCCACTTCTAAACAAACAAACCCTCTGCACCTCACTCCACATTGCGACACAAAGTCCTATGTCTTTTCTTGGTAGTATAGTTTCTGCGAGGGAAGTATATATTGCTTTATTACCATAACCACACCTACCAAGATTGATCAAGTCCATGTCTAACTTCTCTGCAAGAAGCTCTCCCCATAATGGAAACTCTTTAATCTTCTCTTGTCTTGCATAGTTGTCTGTGTAGGAACACCCACTTACTACTAACTTCTTACGTTTAGAAAATAGCGACATTATACTTCTTACTCCACTCTTCAGCATCTTCCCATGTGTTTACCATAGGTTGTCCTTTAATATTAAGAGAAGTATTAAGTAACATAGGGCATCCTGTCTGTTCATAAAACTCTTCCAATATAAATCTAAGATTAGAACCACAATCTTTTGTAACCACCTGTACTCTTGCAGTACCATCTACATGAGTTACAGAACTGTAATCGTGTTTTGCTTTTGCGACAAACTGCATATACTCATTCATAGGGCCCTCAAAGTATTCGTCCTTGAACTCTTCCAGTATTGCTGGTGCAAAAGGACGAAACAGTTGCCTTCTTTTAATCTGGTTCACTGTATCTTTTATATCAAAACGAGGATCACCAAGAAGGGAACGATTACCTAACGCACGTGGCCCAAACTCTGCTTTACCATTTGCAATACCACATACCTTGTTATCTAGAAGTTCCCTCACAACTGACTTAACAGGAACACCCTGTAAAATAGGATAACCAAGATAGGGTGATCTCCACTTTATTTTTTTCTTTAGAACTAACGCTGCGGCTCCTATTGCAGAACCAGCATCGCCTGGGGCAGGCATAATCCATATGTTCTTACCCTTTATCTTAGAGTTCGCTGCACAGTTCAATGCACAACCCCCCATAAGAACTAGGTTCTCATGTGGACACATTTCTATAAGTTTCAGAAGTTCCCTCTCATACAAGACCTGTACAGATGCGGCAAGGTCTTCAACACTTGCTTCGGGAAATATATCACCTACTCCTCTGTGATTATTCTCCCATAGTAAGTATTCCAGATCATACTTGGGATTACCAAACGCAGACATACCCATAGTAATATATTCATCTTCATTGGGTTTTAGTCCTATGCGTTGAGTTATCGCAGAATAGAGAAGTCCCAAAGAATACGGATACTTCCTAGAATAAACCTTATCCATAAGATTGTTTTTGGCCTTCCATACAGAAATAGTATCCCATTCTCCTATTGCGTCTATAACCAGTATATTACATTCGTCAAAAGGAGAAGTGTAATATCCTGCCGCCGCATGGGATTGATGATGACCAAAACTATAGTCATAGTTGACTCTTGGTTTTTGCCAAGATTGTCCAGCATATAAACGTCTTAAATTTTTACGGAAGGGTTTCTCGTAATAGGCAACTATATTTGGTTGATAGCGATCTGCTTTTGGCCACTGATCAGGATGTACCCAAGGATCGTTTTTAACTTTACTATATCTTTCACTCTGAGAAGCATATAAAATTTTACTATTTTGTAATAAACAGAGTGCAGCGTCATGAAATCCCTCTGATATTCCTATAATATTCATATATACACCTCACTGTTATGTCATACATCTAACCATTATATTAAAAAAATAGGGGAATGTCAAGTACTATTTTAGAAAAGAATGGTAGGCAACAATCGCTTCAATAGGGGTTTCTGCTTTCCTAATATCTGTTTTCGCCTTCTTCTTTCTACTTTTTTTGACCTCTTCTTGTTCAAATATCTTGAGTTTGAGTTTGAACAATGCTTCTTTTTGTTCTGCATCTTCTGGATCAAATTCAAACATTAAGTCTAGACTGCCTTGAAATTCCTCTGAATTTTGTGAAACATTTTCTGCGTTAAACATATTGTTTTGCGTTGCATATCTATGAAATGCATCTCTAAATAATTGTCTTCCAGCTTCATTTTTCGCACGTGTAGTTTCGTCTAGATTTTCATACGAATATTCTTTAAGAAGGGCCTGAAATTGGTCATCATTCTCATCTACCTTTAAATGGTATTCACGATTCTTTTCCCCATCAGACCACATAATTTGAACTGTGTCTAACTCGGCATTAGCATAGTATGCCTCTACTATTCTACCGCAAAATGCGAATGGTTCTCCGACTGCCATAATTCACTCCTATCCTTTATTTATACGCAAATTATACGTAGTTATTGTTTGTACTGAACCATTTGGAAATTCTTGAGATCGGTAATCATCTTCAACTTGCCGTGTTTGATAGTTACCAGAACCATCTAATTTAGTATTAACCATAGCAGTACCTCTAGTATTTCCTCCAGAAGTATTTGCATCATAGGTTATTTTATATCCATCACTTGAATTTGCAGCGGTGTACCTTAACCAATCTCCCAATACAGAATCTATTGTAGAATTGGACATTTCCTGTATATTGTTATCTCCGTCAAGAACTACTGGCATACGAGAAGGGGTATTTGCAGAACCATCTCTACTGTGCAGATAATAACTTGTTATTGTGGTTGGCTGATCCACTGTCTCTGGGATACCATCAGAAGTGTATGCACTTGTATCTGCACGTGTATCAATAAACACTGGAGTATCAGACGCAGATACTTTTGTATAGTTTGTAGCAGCAGTTGCAGAATCAGTGATTGTATATGTTCCTGCTGTACTTGAACTCTCTGTTCCTGAGATCATCAGGTCAATGGCCGGGTGTAAAAAAGTATCCTTGACATCATCTAAGCTCATGCAATGTATATTATCATCGCTATCATCATAATATAAAGGAAAGGTTTTTCCTGTGTCAGAAGTTTGACCAACCCCACTAGTTGTGTATGCAAGATTTATCTTATCAAATGTAACTGTAACTGTGCCAGGTTCAGCAGTAGTACCTTCTGCAACAAACGCAGAAGCATTTTGAGAAACCGCACCAGCTGATGTACGAGTATCGTCCATAGAATTTATATTTGCACCACTACCACTTACCTGAGTCAGTACTGCTGTTATTCCTTGAGAGTATGCGTAGATCATTCTGTTCTGTACTTCTACGATCTCTGCCGAAGTCATCTCGACTAAATTATTACTGCTATCTACATATAAAGGGGATACTGAAGCCATTATATCGCTCCAGGCGCAAATCCTGCCACTGAATTTTTAATCGTGCCGTCTGAACCTATTATCTCTATGACATTTCTTTGCATACCACTATGTAGGAACACTTCATCCTCTCCTAATATATCATCACCAACGTCTGTACTTGCCGCACTTGCATCCATGATTACATTATCACCAGCATTAGCAGAAGCTGCATTTGTTCCGTCTAAGACTATGAATACATCCTCACCTCTACGTGCGAGAGGTGCATATGCAGTTGAAGTCATCTTCAAACCGACATTGTGGTTATGTGTCAATGCAATTTCCTGATCATCACCAAAAGATAATACTGCACTGTCTGAGTCAAGGGCAAGATCATCTCCAACAAACAAATCTGCTTGAGTTGATAAACCGCCCGCAACCGTCAATGCACCAGTAGTCTTACTTGTGGATGCGGTTGTTGCTGTAATAGAAACAACACCACCAGCAGTAATACCTATTGCATTTGTGTCTGAAGCAGAACCAATATTACCAGCATCTGCAATCGTAAGATTTCCTCCTGATAATACTACTGTACCTGTTGCATCAGGAAACGTGATAGTGCGATCACCAGTAGGGTCAGTAATTGCAAATGTAGTTTCATGTCCGTCAGCAGAAGCACCCTCAAATACCAGAGGACTTGCACCCTGTAATGTCGCACCGATTGTTAGTGTATCTGCGGCCGCATCACCTAGAACCAGATTACCATTTAAAGTAGTAACACCTGTAACAGTTACGTTTTGACTAAAAGTCCAGTTACCACTAGAGTCGATAACAGCAGAATCTGTGTCAGAAGCAGAACCAATATTACCATCATCTGCAACAACAACATTACCTGTGAGAGTTCCACTAAATTTCGTTGAAGTTAAAATTCCAGTAGAAGGGTTATAAGTTAAACCTGTATCTGATTCTGCACCCTGAGCACCAGTTGCACCATCTACAAAGATAGGATATACAGTTTCGTTTGCAGAGTTGTTTGCAGTAACAGTAAATACGGAAGCAGTACCAGAAACAGCAGTAGACCAACTTAGAGTACCACTACCATTTGACATAAGAACATCACCAGAAGTACTTGCATCAGCATCAGGTAATACCCAAATTTGATCTCCACTTAATGCTGGTGCTTCAAAACCAACGTAGTTTGCACCTTCGTAGAAACGTAATTCTTGGTTTGATCCAGCAATATTAATACCACCTTCAACATTTAACAAGTCTCCTACATAAAGGTCTGCACTTGTACCGATACCACCAGTTACTACCAATGCACCTGTTGTCTTTGAAGAAGATGCTGTAGAAGAACTAAGAGTAACAACTCCAGCATTACTAATTGCAATCGCATCTGTATCTGAAGCAGAACCAATCTGTCCGTCATCTGCAAGAGTAATACCACTAGAGTGAACACTTCTTTGACTGAGTGTAACCGCACCTGCAGCTGCAATCGTAATTGCGTCTGCATCAGTCGCAGTTCCTATTGTACCCCCATCCTTGATTAGAATATCATCTTTAAATGTTACGATACCAGCAGAAGATACAGTCATTGCATCTGCCGTAGATGCAACACCTATTGTTCCACCATCTTTAATAAGAATATCATCAGCAAAGGTGACAATACCTCCAGAAGAAATTGTCATTGCAGCTGCAGTACCAGCACTACCTATAGTACCATCATTCTTTATAAGAATATCGTCTACGAAAGTTACAATACCTGTAGATGCAATAGTCATAGCAGTAGTGGCAGAAGCAGAACCTATAGTACCACCATCTTTAATAAGAATATCATCTACGAATGTTACTATACCTGTAGATGCAACGGTTATAGCAGAAAGAGAAGAGGCAGAACCTATTACACCACCATCAGGTATTGTTATACCAGTACTACTAAAAACAGGACGGGCACTAAATGTAACAGCTCCACTTGCAGCAACAGTCATGGCATCGGATGCAGACTCAACACCATAAGTACCACCGTCAGCAATCTCAAAGGACGATCCACCTGTAAGTAATAGTGTTCCAGAAGCATTAGGAATATTTACTGTACGATCAGCAGTAGGATCAACAACGGTAAGAGTTGTTTCGAAAGCATCAGCAGTATCTCCCTCGAAAACAATACTGGTTCCGTAGGTAGGGTTATCTTTAAGAACCTCAACATCAGTTTGAAGTTTATTAAATTCTAAACGAAATTCTTCAAGAGTTTGTGACGATGTTACTTGTGAAGCGGTAATTGCCATTATGTTTTCCCAACTATATCTTGAAGGAGACTTTTAATCTCATGCATTTCGCATTTTAGACTATTTATCTCTCTTGTCGTTTCTCTTATCTGATCTCTTTGTTCTTGTGCGGCCCTTGCACGTTTAACTGCAATATCGTATGCACCTTTATTACGATTTATAATTGCATGACTATCTTTCTCTCTCACTAGATCAGGAGCTCCTTTAACATCAATGTGTTCTGGTGCATCTTCTGGTCTTCCTTGTAATTCCATTTCTCCCATTTTATATCGCCAATGCTATTGCTCTAAGTTCTTTAATTCTAGGTGGTTCTGCACTATTAGTTCCTTTCATAACAACTTTGATTTGAAAAGAAATAAATTCATCTAATGGAGTTCCAGAGCCATCATCATTAACACCAGCAGTGTAAAGATATTCTGCAAAGTTATCTTTTGTAGTAGAAGCTTTAACAGTATTATCAGGACTTCCATCCGTATTAAATGCTTCATAACTTAAATCATCAAATTCAGAAGCATCATCTGTTCTTAATATCTTATAATACACTTCTATTTCTGCTGAAGAATGTCTATGCCCAGAAAAGAATACCTTCAGTGCAGTTGCGGCATTTTCCAATGTCACCTTTTTAGTTAAATAAACTGTAGCATTATCATCTCCATTAGGATCGGTTGATGCATCATAGAGAGATGTTGGATAAACATCAGAAGAACTATCTATCTTGTTTAATCTATTACCAGCGCACATAAGAGACATTCTTTGTGTATCTATAACAGGAGAAACATCACTATTATCAGAACTCAATGTAAAGTCTAAGAATACAGATTTAGAACCCCCATTTTCATTTGATTCATTTATTTCAGAAGCAACCATATAAGGAGTATCAAAGTCAGTATTTGCATTTATGTCTACTGTTATTGCATCAGAAGTGCTTACAGGAACAAATGGACTTTGTACACCAGAAGGACTAGTGCTTGTCATTGGTCTGATCTTCTGTGTTAAAGTAGTTTCTGGTAACTCCATCGCAGATATAATTGGTTTTACTGTGTCCATAGATGCATTTTCTGTGGCTTTAACAGTTTTACCCCCATTTGTCGCATCAGTAGAATCTCCACTAATAGAAGGTGTGCTAGAAAGAGAAACAGTATATGAATCCATGTTTATATTTGCGATTGAAGTATGAGTTTTATTAATCTCTGTAAAAGGAACTCTATGCAACATATAGAGTTCTACTTTAGTACCAGCAGGGTGAGATACTGCTGATGTACTATCTTGAGCTCGAGTTATACTAGATACTGCCGTATCACTAATAGTAGTGTACTTCATAACCTCATCACCAATTTTCAAAAACCACTGACTACTGGTATCATATGCAAATTTACCAGTGGTATCATTAAAGTCTGTTCCGTCAGTCAAAGTTAAACTTGTTGCATCAGATGCCATGGCAGATGCAAGAGTAGTTTCTGCACCAGACTCTACTCCACTAATAGTTACATTGTTTGAAGTATCATACATACCATGATTTTTATGGTTTACTAGTAAGGCTGTATTACCATTTGTAAATGTCAGAGGATGCTCTTTTAGTGTCTTAGAATCTAAAGTAGCATTTTGTATGGTTACTTTACCAGCAGCACTAGTATTAAACTTTGCGACATTAATTTTAAACTTTAAATCTTCTGTCATAGATGGAGCCCACGACCTATTATTATGTCCTTTAAATAGAGTACCAGTATGTGGCTGTTTAGACACAATTCGACTACCCCCAATATCTGTTTCTCCCATTCTAGAGATAAAAACTTTATATTCTGGAGTTACAGTCATTAGACATATCGTATATTCCTGTTCATGAAGTAAATAAACAGGAGAAGGGAAAGTAAATTTAGTTGCTACAGTAGCATCACTTGAAGTGTTGATGTCTGCTGGAAATTTAACCACACGTGCAAAAGGTAAAATCTTAGAGCCAGGATATCCATTCTCTGTGTTATGAATTTCCACCCATACTGGAAGGTTTTCATCTTTTGCAGAAAAATATACTTCAATAGAAGTTAGAAATCTTCCAGACGATCTTGCAAGTCCAAGAACATCGGCAGTTGCACCAACTTCTGAGTTAGCAGAAACGATAAATGTCTGTGCAAGGGGGTCATTTCCACCACAACCACAAGATTCTTCTTGTACTACTCTCATCTGTGTTGTCTGAGAAGTTACATTAGTAGTTGCAGATACACTTTGAGTTACAATTGCAGCATTTCTTGTTGCAATAATTGTTTCTTGTTCTGTTTCTAAAACACCAACAGCCTTAAATGTTGTCTGTCCTGCTGTTTCTGGGTCTTTAGAACGCACATCTGTAGCACTAGAAGTAAGTCTAAACTCTACTTCACCAGTTCTAAATTTAGGATTTCCTTCTATCTTAGGATCGGGTACTGCAAGAATACCTTTAATCTCTCCAGCTGCTGATGTAATTAAAGGACTTTGTGCGGCAACTACCCCACTGACATCTGCCGCATCTGTTGTATATCCACTTAAAGGTGTACAGTATTCATTAACATCTTTTTTATCAAAGAAACAATATAATCTTATATTTGGAAAGAAACCAAATCCTGTGAAAGTAATATTAACTGCTCGCATAAAAGGAATAAATGCACGTTGAACAACTTTTGAACCTTGACTTTCTAAATCAATCTGAGGTACAATACTGGTTTGTACACCAGTTCTAGTAGCAGTTCCCCTTTGAGTAGTGGTAGTTCGTGTTATTGTTGAAAAAACTCCTGTTCCAACAGCGCCCTCAACCGTAGCTTGAGATGATACTGTTGTTCCACTCCATACAGTAGACCAAGCATTCCAAACCGTACCAACAGCATCTGCATTTTCAGCACTAAAAGTATCAAAGTTACCTTCAACATTAACAATAAGAGCAGGCATAGTTTCTGTTTCAAACCATTCATCTCCTTCTGGGTCTAAATCAATTTTCCCATTCCATGTAGAATGTAAAAGAGGTGTTACCCTTTCTACTCTTGTTGCATAGGGCTGTTCTTGAAAAAGAATTTCATCATAAGGCAAAGTTATAAGATCACCAGTTTTTTGGTATCCAACACTTGCTCTTGCACTGGCAGAAGTTGCAGTCTCTTCCATTTTGACTCCCTTTGGGACACAAGGAGGACGCAACTCATTATTTTCCATATCAATACTACACTTATAATCGGTATGCTTTACATCACCAATTTTATGTCCAGAAAAACTATCGACAATAAAACCAGATTTAAATCTGTTTAATCCGTTAGCATCTTGAATTTCAAAACTTTCTGCATCTCTTTCTAAAAGAGATAAAGAAGTATAATACTCGACATGACTAATACGTTGTTCTAACTTACCTATATCAGCCATAGTGTATCTACGATTTTTCATCATAGTTACATCGACAGTTTGTGGCCTAAACGTAAAAGCTGGAATATCTACAGTTGCGAGTTGCATTGCATCTTTAATAGGTTCTGGGTAATTTGGTTGTTCTGAAGCAATACCAGCAAGAAAATTAATTCTTCCTTGTTTTGTTATACTCACTCTACCTTTATACGGTAAATAATATTCAAAATCTGTTGTAATCAAACTGCCTGGTTTTATCCAATTTATAGTTGAAGCACCAGTACCATCAAACTGTCTATGGTAGAAATCAAAAGAGTTACCTGTTACCTGATCTACAGTTTCTATGTTTGTGGACGTACCGCCAATATCTTCTGCTCTTGGTCGTATATCAAAAACATCTTGAAGGTCATATTCACCAGAGGGTGCTGGATCGTCTGGGTCAACCTTTGTAGCAGAATATTTTGGAATGTCTTCATATGTCATTTGATCTGCAACATCTGTATAGGAGTCTACAGTAAAGAAATCTCCAGTTCCATGTTCTAGGTAATCATAAATTACCAAGAGTCTTCCTAGAGGTGCTGGTTGACCTGGCTTTCTAACAATACGAGATATATCATAATAATTATCCCTTTGTCCTGTATCTAATTCATATCGGTCTGTAATGTTAGTACTACCTGTTGCCACAGCAGTAATAGGAGCAGTAGCACCACTTGAAAATCCTGTAATAGTGTCATTGGTAGTAAATGTTACCTTTGTTCCTCTTTTATAGACAAAAGACATGGGAGAAGAGGTATCAATAATTCTTCCTTTTGCTCCACTAGAAGAACCTGTAATCTCTTCCCCTTTTGTGAAATTTCCTACAACAGTTCCTAGTGTTAACACTGGAGCTGTTGAGTCTGAACTTGTACTTTCGGAATCTAGAACTGCAACCAATTTAAAAGCATCTGCCCGTCCCAGAGAAATGGTTTTGTCTCCAACACGTGTACCATAGGCGGCAGCTGTTGCACCAGCAACTTTTAGTTGTTTCATAAGTTTTGCAGTTTTAGTCTTTGCAACTGCACTAGACTTTAATAGAGTTGCAGTTATCTTTAGCTTTGCTCCATTACCAAAAACCGCATTATTCGTGATAGTGACCGTATTAGTGCCACCACCAGAAAATCCAGTAGATGCACTTACAATATCTCCCTGTTGTCCTGTACCACCAGAACCAGCAGAAAGAATAGACACTACATAATCTACTTCTGCATGGGAGACAAAGACTTCCCCTGTACCAGCACTAATAGTTACAACACCAACACTACTTGAAGTTGTCACAAACTGTTTTCTTAGATAATAAGAAGTATCACTTGCTCCAGCATTTGCAGTAGTAAGATGTGTTTTAATTACATTCTTTGGAAGTTTAAATACCGATACGTTTTTTTCTGAAGATTTTAATTTTGCTTGTTTTAAAGAAGAACCAGTACCTCCTGTTGCGGCACGTTCCAATCCCATTGGTAATTTATCCAATTCAGAAATAATGTGATCCTCAACGTCTGTACCAGCATCGTCCGTTTGATCTAACAAAACAAAAGATTCTGTTGTCGGGTCTGCATCTAGAACAATATCAGCAGTAAAGTTTTGACCACTATCTACATCTGTCATATGCAGTTGTCGAACCTGAGAAACATTTTTTGTAATTGCACGTGTAAGAGTAATATCTGCATTACTTGAGTTTTCTAAAATGCTATCGGTTTCAGCAGAATCAGATGCAGTTAGTTTTTCTCCAGCACTAAATGTTCCTGACACATTTGTAAGAATAACAGTTCCACCAGAAGTACCATCTGCCCATAGCCAACCTGTGGCTTTAGATGTTACACCCTTAACCTGTACACCACCATTACTATGGTTTGCTTCTAGTGTCGGACTTGGAGTATCACTTAAAGTCAAAAAGGTAAAAGGTCTAAAATCAAACATATACATCTTAAAGACAGCTTCAGAACTTCCTGCTGTACCTGACGTATATTCTATGGCTCTAGTTCGTGCGACACCAATACGAGTTCCAGAAGAACTTCCCCTTGTTGCAGTAGGTGTGTCAAATAGATCAATCTGTTTATATGGAGTTGTCTCTCCACTGATAAAAGATATATCAGGAGTACCATACATATTTGTTACATTTAAAAAGTTTCCTACATCATATGTCACAACTCCAGAGTTAACAGAATTAAACTCTCTTGCTTTTGGTATGTCAACAAAAGTATTTACTAATTTTTCAATTTCATAACCACGAACATATGCTTTTCCTGGCGATACTTTAAGAGCAAGAAGATCATTAGATGCAGTACCACCCTGATCTGTGGTATCTCCTTTTGAAAACACTCCCTCGTTTTCATTCAGAGTTACAGATTCTTTTACTTCCATAGAAAAAGTACGAACAGTGTAATCTCCAGACTCATCAAAAGTTCTTCTTGCCAGAGTATCAATAATTGTTCCCAATGCAGCTCTATTAACAGGAGCAAGGGAGTCTCCATTTCTAACTTCCATCAACATAATAAAATCGCTGTCGGCAGTAGAACCTATATCAATAGAGGTTAAAGTTGCCTCAACTTTTATTCTGTGTGCGCCTTTTGCGGCAAAGTTAGAAGTTCCTGTTGCATTATCTAAAAGAGTAGAATCTGATTCTGGAGTTATAATAGTTTCTGTTATCTTAAACCCGACTTTACCATTTGCTTCATCAGTTTTATACTTGTCTAATATAATAGTCTGTTCTGGAACCTCTACAAATCCCCCACGTAGATAATAGACACCATCTTGTATAACTGCGCCTGTACCATAACCTGTAGCAGAAGTTGAAAACACTTGTGCAGAAACAGCATCAGCTGAGTAAGCAGTATCACCATTAGTTACCGCAAGACTGCAAGATAATGTTTCTCCATCTTGAAAAACTGTAGTTGTATTATCTGTACCTACTCCAGAATACCTAACATAAAATGTTGGTTGATCTGAAGACGTTCCTACTTCTACATGATTTATCTGAGCCTTAACACCAGAAGTTTGTCCTGTTATAAAACCATTTTTATATTGAGCAGGACTGATAGTTTCTCCACCATATGCAGTTTCTATCTTAACATATGCATAATTACGAAGTAACCTTAATTGTCCAGGCACTACCATAGAACCTTCTTGTAAAACAAAATCTCCTAATTGTTCGATATTGTTTCGCAGAATACTCTGCATCTGGGTAAGTTCACGTGCTTGAACTGCATACCCTGGCCTTGCAAGTACTTGTTGAAAGTTTTTTGATTTATCAAAATCATCATAATATGGCGTCACATTTAAATCGGTTTTTAAAGGCATATCTTAGAACTCCACGATAAGTTTAATGTCTTCCGTCTGATCTGATGAACGACTGATAGGTTTTCTGTTTTCTACATAAATTATGTCTCCGCTATCTGCTTTTAATTCTGGAGTAGAATATCCATCTGTAAAAGTAGTTGTTGCACCTCCAGCAAGTGTTACAGCAGAATCAGCAGAAGCATCAGGAGTTCCATACGCTCCAGAGGTTGCACCTGTTACTTGGTTTGCACCACTAAACGCAACATAAGAACCAGTAGTTCCACTTGTACCATAATCCCCAAATCTTTCCTGAGAATAATAGAGAATGTTTAAACTTGAATCCCAATCAACAACTTTACCTATTGCACCAGTTGATGCTTGGGATATTTTTTCGTCTGCATCAAACGTACCACTTACAGAAGTAAGTTTCAATGCATATGTCTGTCTTATTGTAGCAGAAGATGCTACTGTAGTAGTTCCATATGTGTAGGGATCAACAACAAGACCAACTCTACGGAAATCGTTTGCAACTGTAAAGTCATCACCCTCTGCTTGTGTAAGAGTCGTATTCATCATAAGATAATGTCCACCTAGCTCTGCAACTGCATCACTTCCATGTCCACCTTTAGGACTTACTACAATTTCTACTGCTCCACCAGAACCACCCATTGCAGCTGCAGTCGAAAGACTCGAATCTGAGAATGTATATCCAGAAGCAAGATTAACTGTTCCGTAAGTGTATGCAGCTCCTCCAGCATGAATGGTAGTATCTGTACCAGCAGTAAGACCAAAGGATGCAATCGAACCACTTGAAACCGTTATTCTTACAATCGCACCAGAAGATGTTCCCTGACTTGTTCCATCTCCATATACTGCTGCATAGTATGTTCCATCTGTATATCCAGAACCAGCAGTAATTTTTAGGGAAGAAACTTTACCATCTGTTGCAGCTGAACTTACTGTACTGTTTGTACTAACAGGCATAAAGTCTGTTGTCAAATATTTCTCAACATCAGAACTGGAAAGAGAGTACATGTACTGTAGCACATACCCACCTGATTCAAAAGGTGCAGAAGATTCAGAAGTAGGAGCAGAACCACTATATGCAGCTCCACTAGCATTGTCAAGAACTTTATATACACGATAGTCTGTGGTCATAAAGTAAAACTTGGAATCGTAAAGATTTGTTGCACCAGAAGTTGCAGTATTAGAAGAACTCATCATATGATCATATTGATCATAAATCGTACCATTAGCCCAATTCCTTCTAGGTATTGCATAAGTGATAAAAGAGGAAGTAATCTTTTTTGCAGCTATCATATCGTCCCAGATATAAAACTCTTCTCCCACACCATCAGCAGGGGTAGGTGGAGCTCCATCTGTTCCACCAGAAGTTCCTGTCGTGAATGGAGTAGATTTTCCTATAAAAAGATAATACGTGTTCCCAGAAGATTCGGTAAAAGATTCATAGAACTGGGACGCATTATGTTGTCTGAATTTTTCTGTGATTATAGCTGCCATTTTAATTTCCTTGTCTTATTTATGCACCAGCACCATAAATTGTTTTTAATGTTGACCCACTGGAGTTTTTTATTAGTAGTGTTGCAACGCTTTTTAATTCTGCCGACCCTATGGCATCATTTGCCATATTTGCTTCTGCAACCGTATCTGCCGCAATCATAGTTCCTGTTACAGAGTTAGTATCACCAGTTGTCACAACTGTTCCTGTAATATTCGGAATTGTAATAGTACGATCTGCGGTAGGGTCTGTTACTGTAACTGTAGTCTCATGTGCGTCTGCTGAAGCACCCTCAAATACTATAGCAGAAGAGTTAATAGTAAGATTTGCAGAGGTTGTTATTGCACCTGATGCCAATGTTCCTGTTGTGGTAAGGTTTTCGTTTCCAAAATCAATTGCACCAGAACTATCGGTAAGTGATCCTGCAGCTAAGGTTGCAGTTCCAGCATTAACAGTAGTACTATTTAATGTTGTATTGGTTAGGGTAGTAATGGTAGCAGAAGTTTGTGTACCACTAACTGCACCGCTTATTGTAGGGGTGGTTAATACAGCAGAACCAAGAGTAACAACTGATGCTGTCGCACTCAAACCACTTGTTAATGCACTTCCAGTACCTAATAGAGTATATATTTCAGAAAAGTTATCATTAACTTTATCCGCACCTATTCTAAGTGAATCACCAGTACCGTCATCTGCGGTAGTTCCTATACCAATTGATTGATATGCCATAAACTAACCCCTTCGTTTTGTTATTTATATTTATACAGTTTATATTAAAACCCTTCAAGAACATCATAAGTTTGTGTTGTACTGTCAAAGGTAGTTCTAGTAGTATTATCAAAAGACTCCGCATCGAACCCTATAGGTAGGAAAGCAGGAGCAATACCTAATAAACTAGAGTATGTTCCATCTTCAAAATCAATATATCCTCCAGCGTTTGTAGAAGAACCATCTGTACCATTCAGTAATAATTGTCCTCCAGCAGACTGATCTAGAATAACTTCTGCACCTAATTCTGCCATAAGTTTATCACCAATGTCATCACCATCTGCATTTGTACGGTCAAATATAATATTATCGCCCGCATTAGACGCACTTCCGTCCGTACCATCTAATACCATTTCAGTTATTGCTCTCTCATCCTGTAATGATACTCGACCTATTGGCCGTGTTGATATCTCTGTAGGATTAGTAAATGCTGGGAATTGTGAATTTTCACCCCAATTTGCGGTGGGGATTTCACCGTCATTAATACCAGATTCTATTTCTATAAGTTGAGAATCTAATAGAAGTTTAGAATTCTTAGTACTCGTAGAACCTTCTTCCAATATCATACCATGACCATAACCATCAAACATTTCATTAAGAAGTGAACCTGTACCTGTTCCTTCCTCTAAACCAATAACCGTTCCGTCATCTGTTCCAGTTGCATCTGATCTTTCAAGGAGTAGATAAACTCTCCAATCATTCTCTAGCATTAATTCACCAGATACTTGTCCGTAATCCTCTTGCTTCAAGGTATTACTACTTTCATCTATCAAATCATCTCCAGCGTTTGTACTACTGCTGTCTGTTCCATTTAATAATATAGAACCACCTTCGTAATCCTCTACTCTTATGAAAATATCATTTGCATCATCTATAGATTTGTTAATATCATTTTGTTCTTGTAATAAAAGATTATCTCCAGCTCCACTCTGCATTGCATCTATGCCATCAAGAACAAGATAATCATAACCAGTACCATCTATAGTTCCTGTACTTCCATCAGAGGCAGAGCCGTCTAATGCAATTCTACCCCACTCGGAGTGTTTGTAATAATCTCCTTCCATAACCATAAGGTCTGGACGTAAGAAGTCATTCATAGGAAATGCTAAATCTTGATCTTCTGATACTAAACGCCCACCCCAATTAGTTTCCAGTTCTATGTTGTCTCCAGAATTAGTTCCATCAGAATCAGTACCATTAAGAATTATCCAGTAATTTGTAATTTTATAGAAGTCTTTAAATTTAAGAGCAGTACCTAAATTAATTGCTAATTCTTCTTCCATCTGTAATGGTTCACCAGCAAATTTAAGATCAGCTGAATCATCTTTCTCACCAGTATCAACTCCATCCAATACAAGTCTGTCTACGTTAATAGTTGGGCCCCGTTTTCTGAGAGCATCTTCTAACTGTACATTTGTTATACCAGAAGATTCTCCAAAGGTATCAAGTACCATATGACTAAGACCAACGGAGTTTAGAGGTCTAGGTTGTGGCACAGTAATTTTAACTTTTAGTTGTCTTACGAAAAGATTATCACGATCTGGATCACTGATACCAGCTGCAGCTTCAGACATTATTCTACTATTCTTATTCGTTTGGTTTATGTCTGTACCATTTAATATAACATTACCACCTATAGAAACTTCTGTCACTAGATTTGCTTGAACTCCAGATAATGGCCCATCTACTCTGGTCACTACAAAATTTTCTGTTATTAGTCTAAAGTTATTTTCTGTGTACAGGTATGGGCCTCTTTGGTTTTCGATATCAGAACTTTCTATTGTGAGTGGGCCGCCAGTTTCTTGTTCTTCGTCCCAATATGCAAAGTTGTCGGTAACGATATTATCTCCAGCATCATCTCCATCTTCTGCAACTATTCTATTATGAGTTCCACTTGCAGTACCATCAAGAACAAGAGTATTACTAGATGCATCTATTAAATTGTATTCTCCTAATGCAGAACCATTATAGAGAATATTAGAACCAGCATCATTAATCTCTCCTGTCCCAGAAGTTACACTTGTCGCATCTAAAATTAGATATGAGGTTTCCCCTGTAACATCTACATTATTTGCACCAGCAGCATTTGTACCTTCCAGTATAATTTGATCACCAGCATCAGTCTGAGAACCGTCATCAGAACCAACGATAATAATGTTATCACCATCATCTTTAGATGACTCTAACATTAGAACACCCAAATCAGTAGTTCCACTAGAATCTGTTTCTATTCCTATACCGAAATTTGTTCCATCTAATACAATGTCTCCTTCTGACAAACCATCCTCTAAACGTATTTCTTGAAATACACTTCCTTCTTCATATACTCTTGGAAAATCTAATCTTTGATTGATCTTTAAATCAAATATACCCTCTAGAGTAGATGCAAGTTCTGGAGTAAAGGTTGCACTTGGAGCATCAATTCTGCCTGCACCAGCGGCAGGAAGTGCAGCTGAAACTAAAGTTGCAAAGGACACTTTACCAAATGCAGCAAACCCTGTAGGATGTACTGCTCTCTTTAACTCATTCATATAGTTTGCAACAGACTGACCTATTCGGACTTCATAAGAAAAGTCCTGATAATAATAAGAATCCTGTATTCGAATAACATCTTCAGAAATGAGACTGTCCGTATTTTGATATTCACCAACAGCAGTGGATATGAAACCAGTAGTCATAGTGACATCAGCAGATTTACCACCTACAATAGTTGCAGAAGCACCAGCAGTTGTTGTTATAGTCTGCCCTGTAAAATCCTCTCCAGTTTCATGTACAATATTATCACCAAGATCAGTATCATCATCATCAGTACGATCTAATAAAACATTACCTGTAAGGAAATCTTCATCTTCTATTATAAGATTGCTTCCTACATCAGTATCAGACTCGCCAGCTGAAAGTCCACTCTCTTGCATAATACTATTACCGATTCGATCTGTTGCAGATAACCCATCAAAGATAATGGAGTCCCCAGCGTTTGCTCCAGAGGAATTTGTTCCGTTCATTACTATAAGAATAGTTTCATCTTGATTGTTTATAATATGATGATCTAAAACAACTTTTCCGCCAATGCCTTTGGAATTTTCTACAACAGAAGATAGAGTGTTTTGCTCTGGATCATTACTGTCCTCATTAGAAATACCTTCTCCACTTTCAGATACAATTCTGTCATTACTATCATCGCCGTGATTAATAGTTTTATTCTCAAAAATATTATAATAACCATTTGCATCTGTACCACCAGAGTTACCATCAATACCTTCTAAGATTAAAAATTCTTTTGTATTGTATGTAGCATCTGCACTTCCATCTTCTAACAGAATACCATCAGTTTCATCTAGAACTCTATGAACTTCATGTGGAGCATAATAATTATATGCGGCCACCCCCTCTGTTTTTATATTATCTCCATTATCCAGAGTCTTTTGCCAAGTAGTTCTTTCAGATGTTACCCTAAAAAGAGAATTGGAAGAAGTACCATCTAATAATAGATGACCATCTTCATTCTCTAATTTAATATCATCCCCTTCAGTAGCAGGAACAAAAACAAGTTGACTTGCAGTAGTACTTGAAGCTCTATCAGAATCTAACCAACCTCCTTCGGTGTGTAATTGCTCCTTACTACCATCTAACTGAAATTTATCTTTTCTTTGTTGTATATTAGAAACTGAAGCTTCTGGTTCTACTAGAATGTCATTTCCTTCATCATCACTTTGTTGCAGTATCTTATCACCAACATCTGTACTTGCAGCTGATGCATCCATAATAATTTCATCACCAGCATTAGTCCCACTTCCATCTGTGCCACCATCCTCTATAAGAATGGAACCACCTAAAGCAGTACCGTCAAAAATAATCATCATATGTGTTGTACTGATTATTCGTTGTTCAAAATTATTGGTTGTCCTATCTCTTATAATATTATCAACATCACCACCAATATTCTGATCTTCTAGAGAAAAAGCACTATCTGTGCAGAGGTAGTCTGAATTTTTTTCTAAAGTGATTTGATGAAACCTACTACCATCTGCATCTGTTACGAGGGAAAAATCTGTTAATGAATTTGTTATATTTGCTGGAGAAACTACAGTCACACCAGTAGAATCCTCAATATCTATACCTCTGTCTGTAAGATTTTCCAGAGTGTTGGCTTCAAGAACATTATCACCAAGTAATCTACTAAAAGTTAACTCTGTATTTTCTTCTTGTTGTATATTTGCATTTACAGTAGTATTTTCTTGTTCCATTCTCATACGAACAACATCTTCAATATCAACCTTTAATTGTTGAGTATCAGAATCATATGAGGTAACTGTTCCTGTATGAGAACTCAGGGTGTTGGTTGCACTAAAGGTTCCCGAAATATTATTCAAAATAAAGTTTGTTGGAACAGTTGCGTTAGGAGAACCTTTGTAATTAAACCCATTATCTAGAATTGCAACATCTAATATACTGCCGATATCATTTGTACTTGCAAGAAGTTTTGCACTTGTTCCAAATTTACTGGTAACTGAAACTGTTGGTAAAGCACTATATCCAGTTCCACCATCAGTAAGAGTAACTTTAGTAATTTCTCCATACGTAGAATTAGTACCTTCTTCCTCAATAATATTTCCACCAGCCACATCATCAACAACTATTAATCGAGGGGTTGCATATTCGTATATAATTTTCCAACCAGCATTGGTGGAAGAACTATCTGTACCATCTAGAACAATAGTATCTGCACCACTTTCTGAGAGAATACTCATCTCTGGAAAAGAGAAGTTAGTTCCTGATTCGTATTGAATATAATCTGCGGCTCCATCACTTGCATCTGTATCTTCTAATAAGAATGAACCTCCTACAACAGAAACAAATCCTTGAGCAGAAGTCGGTGAGAATGTTAAAATCTCTCCTACTTGATAATTACTTCCACCAGCATTTACTTTGATCTCACTAACAGAACCAAAAGAAACAGAATTGACTTGTGCAGTTGCAGCTCCATTTCCTATAGAGGAATCTAAAGTAAGTTTATCTCCTGTAGAGTATAAAATACCACCATCATTTATAGTGGCTCCAGTAACCATTTTCTGAATGGTAAATTTCTGCTCAACATCAGTGTTTATTCCATTTGCAGAAAGAGTCTCCCCATCAACAAATGTTCCTACTACTGAATCCAAATCTATTTCAAATTCTGTAATAGAGTCTGCGCCCTGTGCAAACCCTGTTGCATTACTAACAAAAACAGTTGCACCAGAAGTTGCCCCTGTAAGAGTTTGTCCTATTACTTCATCTCCATTTGCACCGACAAAGTTTCGGCAACGGATAATAGATTTCTTTGTCCAGTTACCATCTGATAGGCGCATCATATATTTTGTTGGATAGAATACGTCTACATCTTCATCAAACATTAAACGTAGAAAAAGTTTATGACCTTCAGAAGTACCTTTTGCAGTATAAAGGTCTTTAATATTTTTCATAAGATCACGTTTAGATAATCCTGATGCTAGAGTGTTAGGCAGAACTGCCATAAACTGAGCTTGCATCTCATCTAGAAGTTTTGCAGTCGTGTTATCTGTGTTTGCAAAATCTAATAGTTTCTGAATAGAGTTTACTGGATTTGGACGATAATCTACAACTGTTGCAGTTGCTCCAGAAGTTCCCCCTGTTAATGTTTCACCAACAATAAATTTCTGATTACAAGAAATGAACATTCTGGAAGGAGACTCAGATAGCATATCAACGAGTATAGTTGCGGTTGCTTTAGACGTACCTCCCGTAATAGTTTCGCCTACTACAAACTTACCTGTTGTGCCTAGACCTGTTTCTCCGACAACCTTATTGCCATCTTCATTTAGGATAAAATTTGTAGATGTAGTTTCCTGTATGATGTTATTGATAACACCAGACACCGTTAGTTCTGCAGCCTCAAGAAACTCGTAATAAGATTTTAAGAATTCAACAAAATTCTTATGATCACTCTGAATATAATCAGGAACTTGACCCTCTATTTGTGGGGAAATCTTTGTTGAGAAGCCAGAATCAAACGGAGACATTTTTAATAACTCGTATTGCTAGGTGAACTGGATGCTGTTGTATATGTTGAACTTGCACCTGTATCACCGACAGCTATGGTGTCTATTTCTCCTGTAACTTTTATGTTAACCATATCTAATTCTAAAATCTGATTACGAACAGGAACAACATCTTTAGAATTTGGTATTCCTGTAATTCTAATTTTTGTAGAAGATAAACCGTCAACATTTGATATACTGGAGATTGTTATTGCATTAATAGTAATTGCGCCTGTCGTATAATTTACTGTTCCAGCAGTTGTATCATCATACGTTCTAGTTACTCCTACTAAATGATATCGTCTAAGATTACCAGCGCCATCATCATCAAAAAACATTTCGTTAGTATCAGACCCCACTTTAAATCCAGAGGAACCAATAACTCCACCAGATGAAGCATTGTGGCCAGAGTGAGGATTATAAAGTGCATTATTATAATATACATTATACCCTACAGAAGAATTTAATGTGGGGGCGAATAAACTTGCCATAGTAACATTTGTTATATTACTTAGAATAGAAGTATCAGTGTCATCTATTGTTGTAGTTACTTCCGAATGTCTAAACACATTATTAAAGGTCTTTAGTTTATCATTATTATAATCTGTAAGAGTAGTAGTAATATCAGATTCTAAAGTTGCTTTTTCTTTTGTAGTTCTACTAGAATCAAATTTAAAGTTAACATCTAAAATTAAATACACTATCTCTGGATCAATAATAACTGGTGTAATAGATGCTACATTATATTTCTTTAAGTCTGACACTAATAATGTTTTCTGTGCTTCTGTTAAGTTATTTCCTGTAGTAGACTTAACAGAAATATAGACTCTACCATAAGATGCCGTAGAGGTTACTCCAAGACTAGGATCATACGATCCAACATCACCACCAAAGACCATTACTGCTTGAGTTTGCGGAAATAGTTTTTTAGTGTACAACACATAGTCATCAGTAGTAACACAACGACCTTGAGATGCGTAATCTAAAACTGCGTTCTTCTTTATTGAGTTTAGAGATTCTGCTACACTACCCCCTACTGCTTTATTCACTGTGGTTACTGTAATATCGGTAACAGTGTCAATTGCACCAGAGTTGGAAAAAGTGCTTGCCCCATTTGCAGCTGTTACATTTGTCACCACATATTTTAATATAACAACATTACCATCTGAAACTGCTTTACTTACCACACCATCACCAAAGCGCACTTCGTTTTTCCCTGCTTCAACTTCCTGTAAATAATACACTTCACTTGAAGAAGAAAGCTGGGCTATATCTGTTGCTTTAGTATATGTTGTTGATGTAGTATCTGTAGAAGAGTTTTGTACTATAACTGTTAGAGTAGAAGTATCAGAATTTTCTTCTGGTAAAATAAATCGTTGATCTACATCTGAAGAATCTACAGTGTATCTAGTGGTAACATATGTTCCTTCATATATCTTTGTATTATTAAAAGGTATCTCTACACCTGTACTTGATTTTTGTATATCTTCTATAGTGACAAATTGATAATCTACATCATCTAGAGTTGTAGTAAATACTGTCCCTGCTGACATTGTTGCAGCAGATTTACCTGAGTTGTTTAAAACAATATTAACTTCCGCATATGGAGCTCTACAAGATGTTACTTCATATCCTAATGTTTTTGCGTGAGATACTATACTCGATCTTAAAGATGCAGTATCCATAAACATCTCATTTGCTAACATGTTCATATTAAAACCAAGGTAGTGCGTGTTGTATGCAAGAACATCTAGGAGGGCACTCATACCAGAACCCTCAAAATTATAATCTTTAAATTTTGCTTGAGCTTTAAGAAATGTTTTAAGGTTAGTTTTTACATCATCAAAATCAAATTCGGATACATCTAGTCTTCTATTGTCTGAATTGGCCATTATCGTAATCTCTCTAATATTAGTGTTAGGTCTACTAATTCAGTAGGAGCATTAACTACATAAAACTCTACTGTTACTTCATAACTATTCCTATCAAAATCAGGATATGCAGTAACACCTACAAGTCTTGCTCTAGGTTCAAAGTTATTAATAACGTCTTCAATCTGTCTTGCAAGAATAACTGCGTTTACTGGTGTTATTAATTCAAACAACATACCTCTAACGCCCGAATATATTTCTGGTTGAAAAGGTTTCTCATATTGATTTAATAATACTAGATTTCGTATTGATCTCTTGACAGCCTGAACATCATAGATTATATTGATATCTTTATCTGTATTATTTTGACCAAAGAATAAATCTAAATCTGAGTATAATTGGGCACCACGTTCAGATTTATTTTGTAATTGGGCATCATATGCCATTTCCCCAGACTCCTTTTGTATTATTTATACGAAATTAAGAAGATGTCTTCATAAGATATGGTTGATATTTTCCCCAGACCTCTTTTGCGTTCTTTTTAATAAATCGTTTTGCTTTTTCGTTCTTGTTAGGATTAGGTACAGTAAGAACTACGTTCTTTCCCTTTTTCCATGCCTCCACTTGATTTCTTAATTTTGTCATAGGGGTAATATCTCTTTTCATTGATTTAGTAACCCACTTAGATACACTTCTTCGTTCTCCCTTAGATGTGTATTGTGCTCTTGATTTTTTTCTAGCCATAATATATCTCCTAAACTCCTATGGTATATACAGTATTCTCTTCTCTTTGTTCTGCATTTCGTTTTTTAATTTCTTCATTAAGTGCATCTGCTTTCTTTGCAAATGCTTTTCCAGCAGATTCTAAGTTTGACAACAAACTCTGTAAATTTGTCGATTGTGTATCTCTTGCTACCTTATCACCATATAACCCTTTTGTATCATCTTGAGTTACACTTTCAGAAAAAGAATGTGCGAGTTCTTTTAACGCTGGTGCGGTTGCAAGTAATGTTGCCTTTGCTTTCTCTACCGCCTCGGTTGCGCCTGGAGATAGTTCAAAGTTTGGTACTTTTGCGGATAGTGCAGAGGAAGTAGATACAGAAGATGTGCCTGCAGCGATAGCAGAGGATGCTTCAGAGATTGCACTAGACGCATCCGATACTATAGTATCTAGATTATATCCACTCGCAGTAAGACCAGAACCAAAATTAGAAGTTATACTTGACAATTTTTCTGCATATGCCGCACCTGTAGGTGCAAGAGAACTTAAACTGGTTAATTCTGATTGTAAGTTTATTGGTACTGTGGTTGGTAACTCAGGAAGTACTACCCCTGTCTTTGCTTTTAAATCTGTTAGGTCTGTTTTAAGTTGTGAAACCACTTCAGAAGCATCTGATGCCATTTTTTCCAGTGCAGTAGTATCTATTTCCTCAACCTTTTTAACTATTGTATTAAATAACTCGTTTGCGCCTGGTAAATTAGGTGTTTTAATATCTGCCATTTTAATCTCCTACATTAACATTCGCAGAACCACTGGCGGCATGACCGCAAGTTGCAAAATCACCAGCATTACATACCGCAATACCACCAATGAAAACATCTTTAGAACCAGCAATCATAGTTGGTGGAGCTGCATGTATTCCGCCCGGCGCATGTGCAGTAACGGTATCACCATGCACAATAACCTCTTCACCATTTGCAAATACTTTAGTCTGAGTTTTAATCAGGGCGCCTCCTGCTGAATCGGTTCCATCTCTGCATATGCCTGGCATAGTATCTCCTTAACTTGGGTTAATATCTACTTTAGTAGTACCTACAATTGTATGAGTAGCGGTGGTTGTACTAATAGATGTTCCAGCAGTTTCAGTTATTGAAGTACCAGCAGTATTAGTTATTGCTGGAGCAGTATTAGTGTAGGAAGTTTCTGATTCTAAAACAGTAGTAGTTTCAGCCCGAATATCTACTGTATTTGATTTTACTGAATACCCTTCTGCAGCTGCTTCCGCAATATGAAGCTTTGCTGTCCTTATCATAGAACCAGTTGTACTCTTTTGTGATATATCATCAGTAACAGTATGTTCATAACTTCCTTCAACTACTCTTAGTTCATTTCCTAGAACAGTAATATCTACATCTTTTCCTACTCTACCCTTTACATTATCATTTATATTGTAAGAATAGTTTCCTCTAATCTCTGTCTCTAGGTTTCCGCCAGTTTGACCAGCGCCTATCTTAACTCTTTCG
>VTLG01013043.1_pt1 | contig 27775 bp, 40 predicted proteins | sample 4694571 | NCBI WGS metagenome assembly VTLG01 (sample SAMN12604809, study PRJNA352737) | marine metagenome | biome: ENVO:00000447; feature: ENVO:00000209|ENVO:00000569|ENVO:01000036; material: ENVO:00002151; isolation source: viral sequences binned using virsorter ...
GTATAAAAACACGGCTGGGAAGCTACATGTTTTTGATGTGATTTACTTCTTATTATTTCTTGCATTAATTATTTTTTCCAGATCACTTGCATGCGCAACAATCCAAAAACCTTTTCTATGTTTTTGACATAATGCAATAACTGGTATTTTATTTTCTGCATTTGCCAGCTTTTTTGTTTCATCATACAATGTAATAACTCCATGTTTTTTCTTTTCTACTTTAGTTATTTTTAAGTTTTTGTTTTTTAACAATTGTAATCTTTCTATGATTAGGATTAGGATTAGACATTGAATGTACTCCTATCCATTTATATTTATTTTTTCTATTAATAAAACTTGGACTAATTTTTTCTATAATTGCATCTAAAAAATAATTCATAATTCTCCTTAAATATTTAAGTTTTTTTCTTTTCATCAAAAATTTGTTTTCTTCTTGTTTCTAAATAAGGTGCCATTAAAGTTTGAATAATAACAAAGTCATTTGGCGACGTAATCATTAGATGACGAGTTAAAAAGGTTGACAATGCAAGACTGAACGTAGCGGAGTTAACCTGCTTGTTCTTTTTTAACAAGCCATCTAACGACTTTAATACCTTACCAAAATCTTCTTTAAAATTTGGATCGTCAGGTATCATACACTCCAACCTTTTATGTATAGAGCATCTTCAGACACAATATTTTTCTTAGGAGGAAACATGCTGTGTCTGGTAATCATCTTTTATTATAACCACCACGGTATCCACCACCTTGGTTGTTGTTGTAGCCACCTTGAGGATTATTCCCATAATCTTTTGGTTCTTTTTTCTGATAAGGAAATGCTTTAATTGGAACGTGTCCGTCCATTAAAACATTTAATTTAACAGCAGAGTCAGGGTTAGTATTTTCAAATATTACCCCGCAATTTTTCCAAATAGGTTTTCCATTTGGGTCATCGTTTATGTCTTTTGGCTTACGACTATCATAAGCTAGACTATATATTGGATCAGCCATTTTACTTCTCCTTTTCCTTTTTGGTTAATGGTTTAAATATACTTTTGCCTAATTTTTGTTCTTCCTTAAATTGAGAACAAAAATCTCTAGCATTACAATAACTCTCACAATTTTTAGCAATAGAACGACGATGTTCTACTCCTACATTTTTGACATTACTGTAATTTGAACGTGCCACTGAGATTGCATCTTCCCGCGATGAACAAACTCCTCCCGATAATGCACGTCCGCCTTGTTCAGTTACTACTGCCCAAGTTTCACCCCTACGCCATTGTTCTTCGGGAGTACAAAGAGGTAAATTCGTTTTAGCGTCCTCCAATTTTTGAAGGCGTTCTAATATAAATTTTTCAGTTTTTTCTCTATCCCATTCTATGAGTCTATAAGGCATTACATCATGAGGAGGATAATTTTTTTTATGCTTTTCTTTTTCTGACCAGTTTTTAAATATAGCTAAGATATTAAGTGAATTAACTTTATAACCATTACGTTCTAATAAATTTTTATAAACATTTTGTTGTTCGGTCCATTTATCTTTTGTATCGAATATAACTGCCCAAGTATTTACAAACTTATAATCCCATACATCAACATGAAAAGGATCACCGTCAATTGGTTGTATTAAATCAAGTTGGCCACCTAATACTGTTCCACCATAAGGACCATCATAGGTAGAATAAACTCTTTGTTCAGTAGTTCCTGTTGTTGTGGCATTTTCAAATATGGTATGACCTACCGTACCAAACACAGACCATGTTAAATCCGAAACATCTATAATAATTTTATCACTATTTTCTTGTTCTAATACTACTTGTCTTGCAGACTTACTTAACTGAGAAGCTGTATAATCAGATCTGCCTTTATCATATTGGCTTGCAATTTTCATACAAGCATTAACATATGTTTGAGGTAAATTTCGTTTATTAGAGTATGCTACCATTTAATTATCAGAGTCCCAATCAGGGTCCGTTCCGCCATAACTTTGATGTTCAATTGAAAAAGATGTATTGCCTTTAGGTAATAATTTATCATTAATTATATCATCTAATAAACCTAGCTGATCGTAACTAACATCATGAATAGTACCAAGAGCAGATCTAAGATTACTACTCTTAGGTAAAGATCTCATTAATTTATCTACTTCTTTATAAATTAAATCTAACCTTGTTCTTAATCCTTGAATTTGTAAAAAATTATCTTTTGTGATAACAGTTTTACTGGATTTAGATTTCATCGGTCTTTATCCTTTTTATAAGGGGTCCTCACGTTAGGAATTGGACCCCTTTTTTAAATACAAACTATTGTATTATTCAACAGCACCTAAAAACCTTATGTTTTTAAATGTTCCTTAACAAATAATAAACTTAAATTAATTCGTCAAGTTTTTTTGTTATAGATATAACAATGTTCTTATAAAACAAGAACATTAAGCATGTTATATGATATAACATTGTTTTTTTCTTGATTTTAAAAAAAAGCTATATTATTTAGTTCGTGCCGAAAGAGAACATTGATGTTTTTTTGGCAAATAAATTGGACTGAGAAAGTTTAGACGGCGAAATTATGAAGTGTCCTCACTGTAATCATGAAATAAAAAAAGTTCCTTTAACTTTAAAAATGCAAAAAGTTTTTAATTTTATAGATATGTACATTAAAGAAAAAAATGAAGCACCATCATATGATGAAATTATGGATCATTTTAGTACAACAAAATCAAATGTTGCACGTTATATTTTAAATTTACAAGAGAGAGGTTGGGTTGCTAAAGAAATGTATAAAGCAAGAACTTTAAAAATATTATGAGTGGATACATTAAAATAGATCGCAGTATTTTATATCATCCTGCATTACAAAAACGAGGTCAGGAGTTTTGTGAGAAAGGTGCATTTTTATGGTTATTATTGGAAGCTAGTTTTGTTGACCGTAAATATAGAATAAAAGATAAAACAGTTTATTTAAAACGTGGTCAATTATGCTGTTCTCATACTTTTATGGCGGAAGCATGGGGATGGGATAAATCAAGAGTACAACGCTATTTAGATAAATTAAAAAAATTTTCGACTATTTCAACCGATACGCCAACCGATACGCCAAACGATACACCAGACATCCTTACAATCTGCCATTATGACAAGTATCAAGATACGCCAAACGATACGCCAACCGATAACAAACATAATAAAGGTAATAATAAAAGAAATAATAATATAAGTGATAAAGCTTTTGAGGAGTGGTGGAAAGCATTTAATTATGTGGGTCCAAACAAAGGTGTTAAAGGAAAAGCAGAAAAATTTTATTATAAAAACAAACAAGATAATGATTTAATGGTTAAGATACTTACAACATATAATCATTATTCAGAACATCAGCAGTCAAAAAAATTAGGAGTTCCCATGGTAACGACATGGTTAAATGGAAAAAACTGGGAAACATACAACATGATACCTGATAAAGAAGAATTTATTCTTACAAAAAAAGCAGATAATTATTTGCAATGGGTACCGTGGGTTAAAAAGGGCATGCGCCATTTATCTATATCAGATGATATGGTAAAACGAATGAAAGATGAAAACCTTATTACGGAGGAACAATTTAAAGCGTGGTAAAAAGAAAAAAAAGAAAAAAAATTGAAGCATCTGATTTTGGATCTACTACATTAATTAAAGACGAAGAAAATAATCAATTAATTAGACCTGTAGATGGTGCTAGATTTACAGTAGTTTATCCAACAAATGAACAAAGACATTTACAAAGAATTGATGACCACATTTTAATATTATATCGTAATAGAAAATTGTTAAATCCAATTAATGCTGAAAGCAATTCAAGGCGATATATGGCTGGCGCAATTATAAGAGAATTAGGTCAAAGGGCCAATATAGAAGAAAGAGTAACGCCAAATTGGGATAGTTTTTTAGTAATGATACATGGATCTAAAACAAATATAGCTGTAGATAAAATTGATTCTTACCAAAAACTACATGAAGCATTAAAGTACGCTGTTAATTATAATGGTATTTTATGGGATTGTTGTATTGCAGATAAAAAAGCAGGATCTAAAATGAACAAATTAAGAAAAGGTTTAGATATGTTAATTGAGTATTTTAATTTAGATCCAAAATGGAACAAAAAGAAATATAATATTAACAATTAATATTAATACTAATAACCAATTTGGTAGATGGCTCATTTTTTCTTCCTCCATTCATTAATATTATATGGCTCTAAACATTTACTTACTCTAGCTTTCATATCTTCCTGATATTTTAACCATTCTTTTTCTTGGTCTTTTTTCTTTTGTTTTTTTTCTTCCTTTTTTTTTTCTCCACTTATAATTAAATCTTTTAACCAAGTTTTTTCATCTTTAAACCAATTAAAATTATTTACGTTCATATTTTATTCTTTCCTTTTTGTTTAGATGGCTCATTATTGAGCCACCTTGTATTTATTAATAATTTCTTCTAACCATTTTTGATCTTTTTCTTCAGATGGATTTTCTAAATTTTTATAATTGTAATTATAATAAAAAATAATTTGGTTAATAAAAGGTTTACTAAATTTTATAAATGTTTCTATTTCTTCTTTATTCCCATTATGAATATAAACTTTTACAATTTTATCTTTTGAAATTGCACCAATTTTAAATGTATCCATTTTGTTTTTATATTCTTGATTTTGAAAAATATAAGAATAATAAAAAGGTCTTTTTATTTTGACAGTTTCTTTTTTTAAAATTTTAGCAATTTCTTTACCTGTCATTTTTTTCTCTTTGTTAATCATAAACACTGTTATAGTGTATAACATTGTTATATGTCAAACAATATTATATCTTTTTTTTAAAAAAAATACGTGTTCACTATTTGTACTGGTATGAAACTGTTAACAACTAAGTTAAAACCTTGATAACACTACAATTCCGTTAAAAATCAGGGAAAACTATGACACCAGAGGTTACACTTTGGAGGTCAGTAATAATCCAAGCTATTTTAGATGCTTTGGGACTGTTCCCAGAACCTAGCTATTCTAACAAATTTATACAAAAAGAAGCGCTAGACTGGATGAAAAGCGGGGAAATAAACACAATATCAGATTATGCTGACACTTCATCAGACTATATTAAACACTTATATAATAGATTAAAAACCCAGCGCCATCTTAGACTGTTTGAAACGGAGGAATTATTAAAAAATGCTTTTTTTCGACCCCGACAATTTACAGTTTACAGTAATGAGGAGTGATGATGATGGAAAACCAGTCGTTATTGTTAAAATTATTGGATTTACAGATGATAATGAAGCAAATCTCTTTTCTAACCAACTTTTAGCATTACATGGCGAAACGGAAACACAAACTATCCATTAGTGGCCTTTGGTTTTTTGGAAAAACGCGGAAAGAACAGCAGGAATATCAAAAATGCACTATTTGTGGAGATATAGGCATATTTAGTAATGATTACATGAGAACATGGTATTGTAGCAAACATATGGACGATAAATGGAAAAAACAGGACGACCAAGCATTAAATCAGACGAACTTATAGATAAGATCTTAAATGATTTAGCGCATGGCATCAGCATTAAAAAAGCATTAAAAAATCATGGTGTTTGGTGGGAGTCTTTTAGACAATGGTTAAACAAAGATCCAAATTTACGAAAACGATACACAGATGCAAAAGCAGACGGTATTGAATGGATGATGGCCGAAACAGAAGAATTATCCTCAAAAGCACTTGAGGAAGCTAAAGATGAGAATAAAGCGGGGAGAACTAACAGAGATTTTGTCAACATGATGCGACATCACATTAACTTACAAACATTCAGAGCAAGCAAACTAGCACCAAGAGTATATGGTAATAAAGACCAATTGGAAATAAGTGGAATAGATGGTGGAGAGATTAAAGTTAGCTTCGAGAAATGATTGGACTGGCCTTTATAAGGTACTGGGATATAGTAAAGACAAATCAAATAGCAAAGGATCTAAGGACATCAAAGTACAAACAAAGAGTAATAAACAACAAAAAGAAGATAAAAACAGATCAAATCAATATAAAAGAAGCTAAAAAGGAATGTAACGGTTTGTAACGGTTGACATGATTAATGGCTGTATTCTAAGGTAAATTAGACTTGAACTGTATCTGTTGTTGCTTTTCAGCGTTCTTTTTAGTCTGTAAACCTCACGAGATCTTAAAAAAATCTTAAAAATTAATCAAAATTTGTGAAAAATAACAAGAAATGGCTGATTTCTAAGGTTTTGAAGGGATAATTAATCCTTTTTGACTATTATTTGACTGTTTTCTGCCGATTTTAAGGCAGGCAACCCCATCGGAAAAAAAAAATAAGATTAGCCAACCCCTTTTAATACTTAGAGGACCTTATTCAAGGGTTCTAAAAATATATAGTAGAATTTTATTCATGATCTTCCCGTAGAAAGTATGAATGACTAACGTAACAATACCGTATAAACCTAGAAAACATCAGGCACAGTTACATAGAAAGATTAAACGCTTTAATGTACTTCCATGTCATAGGAGATTTGGGAAAAGCTACTTTTCTTTGGCTGAAACATTAAAAAAAGCATTTCAGAATACTTTACCTAATCCTAGGTATTATATTATATCGGCTACCTATTCGCAGGTTAAAAAAATACATTGGGATAATTTAAAATTACTAACAAAAAATATTCCTTATACCACTTATCATGAAACAGAATTACGCTGTGATATGATTGGGGGAAGAAGAATACAATTATTAGGCGCTGATGGATCTAGTGTTGATTCTATAAGAGGTATTTACGCTGACGGGGTAATATTAGATGAATGTCAATTATTACATAAAGATTTAATTACAAAGGTTTTACGACCAGCTTTGGTTGATAGACACCAACTAGATAAAAAAACAGGATGGCTAATAGCTATTGGAACTCCTTCAGGTCATAATTTCTTTTATGACATGTATATGAATAACAAAACCCAAAAAGATTGGTTTGTTAAAAAATACACTGTTGAAGATACTAAAATTATTCCAAAGGACGAATTGGAAAACTTAAAGTTAATGATGAGTCCTGAAGAATACGCTACTGAGTTTTTATGTGATTTTGATGCAGGGGTAGTAAATGGAATTTATTCTAAATCTATGCAATTGGTAGAGGATGAAAAAAGAATTACTACAGTTCCTCATATACCCGAATTACCTGTAACCACGTTTTCAGATATTGGATTTCGCGATGCTTTCAGCATCGTATTTGTACAAAAGCAAGGTTCAGCAATTCATATAATAGATCATTTAGAAAGCGCAGGAGAAAGTATAGAATTTTACGCTAATAAATTAAAGGAATTGCCTTATACGTATGATAATCACTTTGCAGGACATGACATAGTGGTTAAAGAATTAGGAACGGGTAAAAGTAGGCAAGAGATAGCTTCCAATTTAGGATGGTTTATACAAGCTGTACCTAAGTTAAAAGTAGAAGAAGGAATTAATGCTTTAAGAATGGTATTAAAACGTTGCTATTTTGAAAAAGAAAAATGTGACTATTTAATTAATTGTTTAAAGCAATATAGATGGAAAACAAATCAACTAGGTGAAATAACGTCAACACCGCACCACGGAACCGAAAGTAATTCGTGTGATGCAATGCGGTATATGGCAATCGGCTTAAACGAGTCTAGTTCTTGGTCCTCAGATTTAAAGTACGGACCTTCTGGGATAGTCTAGCATTTTGTTTTCTAAGATCCTCATTTTCAACTTTGAGATTAAGACCCCACGCCATTAACGTATTAATGGGACGACGGCCGTTAAAATAATTACCTATACTGGTTCTCGTTTGACCTGACTCCCTAGCCAATTGACCTTGGCTAATACCAAGATATTTTAAAAATTGTCTAAATTTAGTTTTAGTCATATAACAGCGTTACATATAGTATATAAAAATAATAAGCAATGAAATTAAACAAAAAAAAAGAAAACGAATTAAAAGGTACTATTACGCGCGAAATTACTGATGCTTTAGGGTATCAGAACGGTAAATTGGTCCAAGAACGAAGTCTAGCATTAGATTATTACAATTCTGAGCCATTTGGTAATGAGGTAGAAGGCAGATCTCAAGTTATATCAAGTGATGTGTTGGAAGCTGTTGAAAGTGTATTACCAAGCTTGCTTCGTATATTTACAGCAGGGGACGATATAGTTAAATTTGAACCTGTATCTGAAGAAGATGAAGAAGCATCTAAACAAGCCACAGAATACATAAACCATATTATTATGAAAGATAATGATGGATGGCAAATATTTTATACTTGGTTCAAAGATGCATTAATTCAAAAAAATGGCTTTATAAAGCATTATTATAAATACGAGGATGAATTTGTCAAAGAGTCCTATAAAGGCCTTACAGAGATAGAATATCAAGCATTATTAGTCGATGATGATGTTGAAGTAAAAAACGTCGAAGAAGTTTCAGAAGAAAAAATGGTCATGACCGATCAAGGAGAAATGGCCGACAATGAAATTAAATTTAATGTTGATGTACGCCGTAAATCATCAGCAGGAAAAATATGTATTGAAAACGTTCCTCCCGAAGAAATACTTGTTTCCAAACGAGCAAAAAATTTGGCGGATGCGCCATATATAGCGCATCGTTTAAAAAAGACGGTAAGTGAATTAATTGGTGAAGGATATGATAGAAAAAAAATAGAAGATCTACCTTCTTATGCTAATTCTACATGGAATGAAGAAACATTAAGCCGTAACATGTTTAATGAAGAAAGTTACATGGATGAAAACGCTGATCCATCTATGAGAGAAATTCTTTACATGGAAAATTATTTACGAACAGATATAGATAATGATGGTGTAGCTGAATTAGTTAAAGTATGTACCGTAGGTGATACAAACGAAATTTTGCATGTAGAAGAAATAAGCTATATTCCTTTTTCTACGTTAACACCAATTATTAATCCGCATCGCTTGTTTGGAATGAGTGTTGCTGATTTAGTAATGGATATTCAACAAATTAAATCTGTTCTACTACGTCAATGCTTAGATAATGCATTTTTAATGAATAATTCTAGAGTGTTAGCACAAGACGGAATGGTTAACCTCGATGATTTATTACAATCAAGAGCAGGAAACATTGTAAGAGTTAAATCACCAAACGCTGTTGTTCCATTACAGGCCCAAAACTTTATGCAAGAAGGTTTGGCAATGATTGAGAAAGTCGATCAAATAAAAGAACAACGTTCAGGTATAAATAGATTACAACAAGGTTTAGATCCAAATACAATACAAAAATCTCATACAACTGCAACTGGTGTAAGAGAAGCAATGCAATCAGCAGGACAACGTATTGAAACCATTGCTAGAGTGTTTGCAGAAACAGGTATGAAAGATTTAATGAATTGTTTGTTAAAATTAACAACACAATATCAAGATCATAAAAGAATAATTAAAATTAGAAATAAATACGTTCCAATAGACCCAAGAGAGTGGAAAAATAAATTTAATTTAACAATAAACGTGGGGTTAGGAACGGGAACACACGAACAACGTTTACAAATTTTAGGACAAATTTTAGGTATTCAAAAAGAGATCTTAATGTCAGGTAGTAAATTGGCAAATGAACAAACAATTTATAATACATTAGAAAGAATGGTGCATAATGCAGGGTTTAAATCCCCGCAAGAATTTTTTGTTAATCCAGAAACACAACCACCAGAAGAAAAGAAAGATCCTATGCAGGAAAACCCATTATTAATTGCAACACAGCAACAAATACAAGCAGATAGAGAAAAGAACATGGCTGATTTACAATTGAAAAAAGAAAAAATGGAAGCTGAACTTGAATTAAAAAAACAAGAAATGATGGCAGAATTAAATTTAAAGAAAGAAGAAATGCAAGCTGATATACAATTAGAAAGAGAAAAGTTACAAGCAAAAGTTAGAATGGGTGTTGTGTAATGGCTACTAATTTTGTTCCTTTTCAACAATCATCATTATTTTCTAATATTGCAGGAGGTGGTGGGCAACCAATAGGTGCTGTACCAATGGATTTTGCAAAAGCAACACCATATGTATGGAATCCAAATCCTGTTACACCTGATCCAGAAGTACCTGAAGATGGTTTTGATATGGAAGTATTTTGTTCAATGCCAGCTAATTCTAATCATCCAATGTGTACTAATGTGGAAAGAGGAACTAGTGATTATGAAAAAAGAATGGAAGAAGAAAACAAAAGAGATTATTTTAGTATTAAAAAAATGAAAACATTAGATGATAAAGATTTAATTAATTATTTAAAAGATGGCTGGTTAGGAAATAGTAAACTTGGATTTTTACCACGTAAAGGCAATTTAGTTACAGTTAATAATACAATGATGGGTTCACCTTTGTTAAAACTTGCTTTTGGTAAACAAGATCAATTACGTCGAGATTTTATAATTGAAGAATTAACAAAAAGAGGTTTTTTACAAAGTAAAGATAAAGATGGCAATTTTACATTTAATATTGATCCACGATTATATGAAGATAATATAAACATAGCTATTAATGATTTGTATGGCAGACAAGATGATTATTATGATTCTGTTCCTGTTATACAAGATGACGGAACTGTTAAACAAGTAGATGTTAATAGAACGGGTGGAAAATATTACCAACAAACAAGACCTAAAGATACAACAGGAAGTAGATTAACTAAGGACGACGGAACTAGAGATGATTATTATTACCAAAAAGCATTAAAAGATAATATTGTAAGATCTGTTAAAAATACAAATCCAAAAATTAAAAGCAGATACAGTAAAAGTCTTGGTGGATTTACAGGTGGCAAATAATGACACCTGAAGAAGAATTAAAACGATCAGAAGAAGCAAAAAAAATTTTAGAGCATCCTATATTTAAGGAAGCTAATGACAAGTTACGATTAGGATTAGTAGAAGAATTAGTTAATAGTCCTATTCGGGACGCTGAAGCGCGCGAAAAACTTTATCTAATGATAAAGATGCATGAATCAGTGTTAAACCAGTTAAAATCCATAATGGAAACTGGTAAATTATTAAAAAAATAAAGGTAAAATATGGCAGAAAATCCTACTCAGGAAACTGCGGTTACTGAAGAACCAACGGTTCAACCTGAACCAGAGGTAAAAGAAAATTTATTAGGTCAGTTCGAGAACTTACTAACCGCAGAGAACGAACAACCGACATCAGAAGGTGAACAGGACGCGAAAGCACAACCAGAAGCGCCATCAGATGAACCAACTCCCGATGATTTGGAACTAGAGGAAACTGACAACTCCCCAGCAGAAGGGACCGAGGAACTTGTTACCGTCAAAGTAGATGGTCAAGATAGACAAGTCACTCTCGACGAACTTAAAAATGGATATAGTCGTCAAAGCGATTACTCAAAAAAAACTCAGGCATTAGCTGATGAACGTAGAGGTTTAGATACTGAACGTGATAAAGTTACTACTGAATTAGAAGCGGTAAAAAAAGAACGCGATGATTATGCAGTTAAGCTAAAATCTTTTATAAAATCTGATAAGCAAGAAGATATTGACTGGGATAAAGTTTATGAACAAGACCCCATTGAATATGTTCGATTAAAAGCAGAAGCAGATAGAAAAAAAGAAATACGTCAACAGGCGGAAACTGAATTAAAGTCTATTCAACAGAAACAAGATGAGGAACAAAAGAAAAAATACGCTGATTATGTTACGACACAAAGTAATATGTTAAGTGAAAAAGTTCCTGAATTTGCTGATCCTGTTAAAAAAGGAAAAATACAAGCAAATGTTAAAAATTACTTAAATGAAATTGGATTTAGCGATCAAGAATTAAGCATGTTAACAGACCATCGTACCGTTATGGTAGCGATAGAAGGCATGAAATATAGTCAATTGAAAAAAGCTAAACTTGGTGACAAAAAAGTAAAAAATATTCCTAGAGTTTCTAAGTCTGGAATACCAGTTTCTAAAGATGACGCTAACTATGAACGTCGCAAAGATGCAATTAAACGTGTTAAGTCTGGTAAGTCAGGTGACATGCTAGAAGCGTTTATGAACGTACTAAATTAGAAAGGAAATTGTATGGCACAGCCAACAAATACCTTCGATTCATACGATAGCATTGGTAATCGTGAAGATTTGACGAACCTAATTTCATTAGTGGCAGTTACAGAAACTCCATTTTTAAGTGGGTTGAAATCTCAAAAAGTAACAAATACTTTTCATGAGTGGCAAACTTTAGCATTATCAAGTGTTGCTGATAACAAAGTAATCGAAGGCGACGAAGCGACTTTAGACGCTTCTTTAACAACTGCAAGAGTAGGAAACTACACTCAAATTGCAGATAAAACTGTTGTAGTATCTAATACGTTAGATGCTGTTAACAGAGCAGGAAGAAAGAAAGAAAAAGCTTTCCAAATGTTGCACAAATCTAAAGAATTAAAAAGAGATATGGAACACGCGATGATTGGTTTAAACAACGGGCGTGTTGCAGGAAATTCATCAACAGCAAGAGAATTAGGTTCTTGTCAATCTTGGATTGCTACAAATGACATTATGGGTGCATCTGGTTCACCAGCTTCCCCTACTGGAAACGGTACGGACGCTAGAACTGATGGAACTCAAAGAGCATTAACAGAAGCAATTTTTACAAGTGCATTAGACTTAATTTTTGAGTCTGGTGGTAATCCTGACGTTGTTCATGTTGGATCTTTCAACAAAAGAAAAATGAACGCGTTTACTGGACGTGCTGATGCAACTAGAAGCGTTGTCGATAACAACGGTACTATCAATGATTATTTTGACGTGTATCGTAGTGACTACGGTTCTATGAAAGTTATTCCAAACAGATTAGTAAGAACAAGAGATCTACTAATCCTAGAGTCTGATAAATGGGCGGTTGGTTATTTAAGACCATTCACTACACAAGATTTATCAGTAACAGGTGATTCTCATAAATCTCAGTTAATTGTTGAATACACACTTATTAGTGAAAATGAAAAAGCTAGTGGTGGAGTATTTGATAATACTACTTCGTAGATTAAATAAAAAAAAGGGGGTATATAATTTTACCCCCTTTATAAAACAATGTTTAGATTAATTAAATGTGATTAACTTCCCAACAAGCATCACCATTAACTGTTTCTGCTTGTAAATTATATTTTTTTAAAACTTCGTTAAGAGGTTCTTCAATCATTTTGTATTGGTCATTATCCCAAAGAAAACCACCCATACCTTGTGATTGTAAATAAATAATTTGTTCATCGCTATACTCATCAGATGTTTCACTTTTTGGATTGCAATAAAAAAATGTTTTAGTTTCACTTTTTTTAAAAAGTGGTGAATAAACACGACCAACAATAGAAAATGCTTCTTCAGAACCAATTCTATCTTCAGATTGAACACGAAGATTAATAATTTTTTCTTCCAAAGCATTGTTTTTAAATTGATCTTTAACAAACTTAATTAATATTTTTTGTAATTTTGATGTTGTCATTGTTTTATCCTTTTTGTTTATTTAACAATGTTATACCGTATAACAATGTTATATGTCAAATAAATAATTAAAATAATTAAAAAACCGCAGAAAACCAAGGAAAATATGTCATTAACACCATTAAACAAACCCTTTAATCCATCAGATGTGCGACAATATTTTCATTATGATGAAGCTGAAGATAGAACAACTTTATATCAAGAACAAGATGTTAAACCTATTTTAAATGCAAATAAAATAGAAATGAATCATATAGATCAAAGCGGTAATTTTATGAAACATGTAGCATGTATTCCAAGAATAGTTATTGAACAATGGCGCAAAGAAGGAATAAATTTTTTTGATCCTAACGATTGGAAAAAAGTTAAACAAAAATTAAACAGTAATGAATTTCAATATTTTAGAACATGGCACGGTGATATATAATGGCTTTAGACACATTCGCAAATTTAAAAACATCAATAGCAAATTATTTAAACCGCGATGATTTAACGTCATATATTCCTGATTTTATTGCATTGGCCGAAGCAAGACACGGCAGAGATTTAAGATTACGAATTATGGAAAACGTGGCAACAGCAACAGCAACAGGTGGTACTAATTATATTTCTTTACCAACAAACTTTTTAGAGTTTCGATATGTAGCATTAAATACAACACCTAAAATTGTATTACGTTACATGTCACCTTTTGAACTAACAAGAAACTATGGCGGTGTAACAAGCGGGGAACCAATTTATCAAACTGTTATAGGTGAAAAATTATACTTTGGTCCAACGCCTGATAGTAGTTATTCTATTGAATGGGCGTATTATTCTAAACCAACTGCATTAAGTGATAGTAACACATCAAACGCTATTTTAACAAATCATCCAGATTTATATTTGTATGCTTCTTTGTTAGAGTCAGCACCTTTTTTAATGCAAGATGAACGATTAGGAACATGGGCAGAATTATATAGAGAAGCAGTTAAAGTAGCTAATGCATCTGATGAGGTTGGACGACATTCATCAGGTCCGTTGCAAATGACTGCTAAGAGTGTTGCATGATTGAGTTCGGGCAATTAATGTCTGATATGCCTTCTTTTCAAAATAGAGGAAGCATGAAAGTAGATAACGTTATACCTTTAGCTAAAGGATATAAAAGTTTTCCATCTTTTAAAGAATTAACAACAACAGCATTAACAGGTTCAGCTTGTGGATTGCATACACAATTAAGTTCTAGTGGCACAACCAATTATTGTGGTGATGCTACTAAATTATATCAAATGAATAGCAGTATTGTATTCGTGGATAAATCGAAGGCGGGAGGTTACAATAATTCAACTACAGAAAATAGTCGTGACTTTTGGTCTTTCTGCCAATTTGGTAGCAGAGTTATTGCTACTAACTTTGCTGATAATATTCAGTCTTTTGTAGAAGGAACATCAACAGCTTTTGCTGATTTAGTATCACTAAAAGCTAAATATGTTGCAGTTATAAGAGATTTTGTTTTTACAGGATATACAATAGAAAGTAGCACAACATATTCAAACCGCGTAAAATGGTCAGGAATAAATAATCCAACCACATTTACCGTATCACAAACTACTATGTCAGACTATCAGGACTTACCTGATACAGGTAATATACAAGGAATAGTAGGTGGTGAGTCTTTTGGCGTAATATTTACAGATAAAGCAATTTGGAGAGCCGATTTTGTTGGTACTCCATTGATTTTTCAGTTTTCTAAAGTGGCAGATAATATAGGTGCTTTTGCTCCTAAATCTATTGCTAATGTAGGATCTGATATATTCTTTTTATCTCAAGATGGATTTTATAAGATTACTAACGGTTCACAAATTACCCCAATAGGAAAAGGTAAAATTGACGAATTTTTTCTTAATGATTTATCATCAAACTTTGATGGAATATGTTCAGCTATTGATACTAATAATAGTTTATATGTTGTTTCTTATCGTGGTTCTGGTGCAACAGGTAGTTCAACTATTAATAATAAAATGGTTGTTTATAATTATTCAACGGATTCATGGTCAACTTGTTCAGGACAAGACTTGGACTTTATAGGGACAGCTTCCCAAGAAGCATTTACAACTTTAGAAAGTTTAGATGTTTTGGGTTCTGTTGATGATTTGCCAAAACCTTTAGACTCTTATTATTATCAAGAAGGTGTTTTAGGTTTAGCAGGATTTTCAAGCGACAAAAAGTTTGGAAAATTTATGGGTGGATCTATGACTGCAACCGTTGATACGACAGAATTTGAAGGAGCAGAAGGAAAAAGATCTACACTGATTAACGCTAGACCTATTGTGGATGCTAACGGGGAAAACACAACAATTACGGTAACACCGATTACACGTTCTTCCCAAGCAGACTCCGTAACAACAGGTAGTGCTGTAACAGTTAAATCTTCAGGTGATTGTCCTCTTAGAACTAATTCTAGGTATCACCGATTACGAGTTTCAGTAAATGGAAATTTTACGAATATGCAGGGTGTTGATGTCGATGCAAGACCTGAAGGGAAAAGATAATGGCTAATCAGTTTCAAGCTGTACCGTTATCTAATCCAATACCAGAAGAACATCGACGACAATTAGCCATTGTAGTTAACAATTCCTTAGATGGAAAACTAAACTCAACAGGATCAGTTACACTAACCGCCAGTCAAACAACAACAACGTTGTCTGATAGACGTTTAGGTGGTGATAGTGTTATTGTTTTTATGCCGACAACAGCTAACGCTTCGGCAGGAATAACAAGTTTATATGTTTCAGCACAAGGAAAACAAACAGCAACTTTAACACATGCAAACAATGGCCAAACAGACAGAACATACAAATACATCATCATCGGTTAGAATAGTATCTTACGTTCCACCTCAAAATGCTATTGCAATTTGGGAACAAGTAGAACCGCTATTATTAAAAGGGATAATGTATGACGATAATTCATATAGTGGTAAAAATTTATTAGATGCAATTTTAAAAAAAGAAATGCAACTATGGATAAGCTGGAAAGATAAAGTAGAGTCAGCCGTTTTAACACAAATAATTGAATATCCTCAATTTAAAGTATGTCGTTGGTTCTTAGCTGGTGGTTCAAACTTACATTCTTGGTTAGATGATTTAACAAGACAAGTAGAAACATGGGCAGTAGCCAATAATATTAAACGTATCGAATTAGTCGGACGTAAAGGATGGTTAAAAAAATTAAAGGATTATGAAGCAAAACATATTGTTATGACAAAGGAATTATTATGAGTAAAAGTGCAGGTACACAAACAACACAAACAATTACGGAACCGTGGAAGGTACAATCACCGTATTTAGAAAAAGGATTTGAACGTGCGGAAGAATTATTTAATGCGAGTACACCTAATTATTATCCAAATCAAACGTATGTTCCTTTTGCTTCAGAAACAGAAACAGCTTTAAAATTAGCGAAAGCAAGAGCATTACAAGGCAATCCATTACTTAATAAATCACAAACATACGCTGATAATGTTATGTCGGGTAATTTTCTTAATCCTACAACAAATCCGTATTTAAACAATTTATTTACTACAATGGCTGATAAAGTTAAAACTAATGTAAACACAAATTTTGCACAAGGCGGTCGTTATGAAAGTGGCGCGCATACAGGCGCAATGACGGAAGCATTAGGTGACTTAGCTAACAAAGTGTATGGAGATAATTATAACAGAGAACGTGCTGTTATGGATTCAATGTCATTAAAAGCACCTCAATTAGGTGACATGGATTATTCGGATATTGCTAAACTACAAACAGTAGGTGGAGCAAGAGAAGAATTGTCAGAAAGAATGTTGCAAGATGCAATAAAACGTTTTGAATTTGAACAAAGAAAACCATACGAAAAATTAAGAGAATATCAAGCAAGTGTTGGTGGTCCTTTTGGAACATCCCAATCAACTATAGCACCTCTTACTAAAAATCCTATTATGGGTTTACTTGGTGGCGCTTCTAGTGGTGCTGGTATTTATGATATGATTGGTGCAACTGGTTCAGCAAATCCTTATTTATTAGGTGGCGCTTTACTTGGTGGATTAGGTTCAGCATAAATGGGCGCTTTAGAAAAATTATTATTTCCTGATCTAACAAATAATCCATCGGCAAACTTACTTGGTGTAGATGCAGTTAAAAGAGCAAGGGGTAGAGGTTTGCTTGATGCTGGTTTAAGTATGATGGCTTTATCTGGTCCCCGTCCAGCAACAGAAAATATTAATCCTGCTATGATTTTACAAGCTGGCGTTAAATCAGGAATGAATACTTATGACAACTCTATTGATAGAGCAACAAAACAACTACAAACATCAACAGCGTTGCAAGATGAAGTACAAAAAAAAGAAACTTTTTATAAATTATTAGAAAGTGATTATGTAAATAATGAACAAAGAGCATTTGCTTTAACATTAGGCCATAAAGAAGGCGCTACGTTTTTAACTAATGCTTATATGGAAAATCAAAAAGCTGGTAATAAATATATAGACGTAGTTCGTACGGCTGACGGCAAAGAAATGAGAGTTACACAAAACGAATACATTAAAAATATAGATGCATATTCTACAGGTTCTAAATTAGCAATAGAAAAGAAAATGGATTTAGCTGGTATTACAGATCAGGACAAAAGAAAAGAAATAATAATAGCCGATATAATGGGTCAAACAATTAATATTGGTGCTGATGGTTCTGTAACTATTGGTAAAGGTTTAGGTTCTGGTACTTTAGAAAAAGGAACTAAGAAAAATCTTGAACAACAAATAATTAATAACAGTGTTAATTTTGAAGGATTTAAAGAAATAAAAGAATTATATCGAGAAGAATTTAGTCAATTACCTACAAAATGGAAAATTAATTATTTAAAAATAAAAGATGGTTTAGGTGATTGGAATATTTTTGGTGAGATTTCAGAAGAAGATAAAGCATTAATTACAGCATATTCTGAATGGGAGCAAAAATCATGGGAAATGACAAATGCTTACATTAAAAGTATTACAGGCGCGCAAATGTCAGAAAAAGAAGCTGAACGTATCTTAAAAGGTTTTGCTGATCCAAGAAAATTATCACCTACAGAATATCAAGCTAAGTTAGATGGTATTTTAGAAAACGCGATGAACTCAACTATTCGTTATAATTTAATTTTACGTTCAGGTTTAAATATACCAACAGATGTTAACGGCAACCTAAATCCAGAAGCAATTATGACTTTAGCAAGCGTTGATAAATATTTAAAAGATATAGGTGATGAATTACAAAGAGAACTATTACTTGATGATAATTGGAAAGATAAATCACAACAAGAAATAGAAGATGAGGTTTTAAGGCAATTAAAATTATTAATGTATGGTAATCCAGATAATAATGTCTTTACATTGGAGAATTTAAGATGACTGAAACAAATTGGGCAGAAAAAGTAAAAAATGAAGTAATAGAAGGTCCAGTTTTAAAAGACGATACAAGCGAATTAGGTAACATGCAAGTAAACAATGCTGATACTACAGCAGGCAAACTTACAACTATGTACCCAGAAATACATGAAAATAATTACATTGATAATACTGGGATAGCCGTTGGTTCTTTGCCACATGATTCATATTATTCGGTTGTAGCTTATGCAAAAAGTAAATTTCCTGATATGGACCCAAAAGAAGCAATTAAACGTTTTGGGCAAGTAGATGGTAGAATTTATTATTTAGGTAAGGACCAAAAATTATATTATGCAACTCCTGATTTTAATGCTGTAAAAAATAATCCAAAAAATTTAGATGAATGGATGTTACGAGCAACAGGTCCCGCAATGCCAATTGTAAGTGGTACAGCAGGCGCATTAGCAAGCTGGGGTAATCCTATTATTACTGGCGCTAGTGGTATGGCTGGTGAAGGTTTTAGACAAGGTTTATCTCACAAATTAACTGGTGAAGAATTGCCAATAGGCACAAGAGCAATTCATGTTGGTACTGCTGGTCTTATTGAAGGAGGAGGTCAACTTGTAGCTAATAAGTTACTTACACCTGCCATAAATAAAGTTTTACAAACATTACCTAGTAGAATTAAAAATTTTAAAATTGGTGATAGATTTCAAAAATTTAACACTGAAACAAAAAACAAAATAGATATTTTATCTAAAAAATATAAAATTCCGTTAACACATGGTGAAGCTAGTGGAGATGCACGATTAATTAAATTACAAAAACTTTTAGCTAATAAACCAAATTCAGATGAAATTTTAAATGCATTTTATAACATGCGAAATGGCGAAGTTAAGGATGCTATATACAAATTGTTTGTTAACATATCAGAAAAAGAAATAGCACCTGATTTAGCTTTTAAGGAAGCTATATCTGGATCACAAGCAATTATTAAAGGTGAAGAAAGAATACTTATTGATAAAGCAAGTGCTTATTATAAAAAATCATTTGAAGTTAATAATGTTGATGTTGGAAGTACCATTAATCTTATTGATGAATTAATAAAAGTTTCAAAAGGAAATACTCTTGCTAAATTACAAAATGTAAAAAGTATGTTATTTAGAGAATCAGTAGATAGTCAAGGAAATAAAATTGTACAACCAGAAACAAATTTACAATCATTAGATCAAATAAAAAGAGAAATAGATCAAATACTTAATTCTGCTGGAAAAACAGATACATCTATTGCTAAAGGAAATATTGTTAATTTTACAAGAATTAAAGAAAGTCTTTTAGGTAATATGGATAACGCTAGTTCTGATTATGCTAAAGCAAGACAAATATATGAACATGGCGTACCAAACATAGACAAAATTAAAGGTGGTTTTATTAACCAAATAGCTAAACAAAATGAAAATATGTTTGCTGATGTTGGAAAAATAATTTTTAATTCAAATAAAAGCAGTGTTAATGATGTTAAAGGTGCAAGAGAATTATTTTTTAAACACGGTAAAGGCAATGAATGGAATCAACTTGTTAGAGGTCATTTAGAAAACGTTTTTGAGTCTGTTATAAAAGACGATAATTTGTTTAGTGCTAATAATCTTGGAGGTGTTTTTTATAAAAAAGTATTTGGTACAAAAAAACAACGCGATATTATGTTAGAAGCTTTTAAAGGTATTGATGGTTTTGGTAAAGAGTTTGCAGACGTAATGACGTTATTAAATCAAACAATAAAAGCTATGGATTTTAATAGTGATTCAGCATGGAAACTAATGGCACAAAAAGAATTTATGGAAGATGCTAAACCTTTTCTTGGTCAAGCAATTGAAACATTAGAACTTTGGAATCAACCTTCACGTTTAAACAAATGGTGGACTAATGTAAGAGCAGATAAATTAGCAAAAAGAATGGCTTATTTATTAACAACACCACAAGGAAAAAGTGAATTAGCAAAATTAAGAGAAATAGGTCCTAAAAGTAAAGCAGGGGTTATACTCTTTACTCACATACTTGGTGGTGGTTCATTAACAAGTGTAAAAGAAAAAGCAATAAATCAAAAAGACGTAGAACAAGGAGAATTTGAACCGAGGTATTAAATGGCAATAAAAGATTATTCAACAACAGCAAATAGTAATAGTACATTAAGCGGAATTAGTGTTGCGGAGGGAATGGCACCATCGCTAGTTAATAACGTTTTTCGTGCTGATATGTCCGCACAAAAAGATCAATGGAACGATAAAGAGTGGTTTGTTCTAGGAAATGGCGATACAACCAACACTTACACTAGAACAGGTGCAACAACTGTTACTATAGGTGCTGATGTTACAGGAACTCATCATGTTGGCCGTCGTATTAAATTAACAGGAACCAACACCTCTACAACAGGAATTTTTGGAAAAATAGCTACAAGCAGTTATTCTTCACCAAACACAACTTTAACTTTTACTTTTGACTCAGGGTCAATCCATGCGAGTGACAGTAACCCAGTTTTATATTTAGGTTCTACTTACGTTGGACCTTCAACCCCTGTTATAGATACTGACGCTATGTCGGAGGACAGCGCAATCTTACCTCCTTCCCAGCAATCAGTAAAAGCATATATTGACAGTGGTTCAATTACTTTAACAAACAAAACATTAACCTCTCCTGTTGTTAATACAGGAATAAGTGGTACAGCAATACAAGATGATGATAACTTTTCATCTGCTTCGGCTACTAAACTTGCAAGTTCTGAAAGTATTAAAGCGTATGTTGATGCACAATTAACAGCGCAAGACGTTGACATTACAACTGACTCAGGGACTATTGCTATAGATCTTGACTCGGAAACGTTAACTGTTTCTGGTGGTGAAGGTATTGATACCTCTGCTACAGGTAATGCAATAACTATAGCTGGTGAGGACGCTACAACATCTAATAAAGGTGTTGCTTCTTTTCATTCTGATAATTTTGCTGTTTCTTCAGGAGCAGTAACAATTAAAGATGGCGGGGTAGCTAATGCTGAGTTAGTTAATTCTTCTATAACGGTTGCTTCAGGTGGTGACTCTACGGCTATTGCTTTAGGGGGAACAGCTACTTTTAGTGCTGGTGAAGGTATTGATGTAGCGGAAAGTTCAGGAACCGTAACTATATCTGGTGAAGATGCTACAACAAGCAACAAAGGAATTTCATCTTTTGCTTCTGGAGATTTTGATGTTTCAAGCGGAGCCGTTTCTGTTAAAACAGCAGGAATAAGTGACTCACAACTTGCTACTGGCATTGATGCTACAAAATTAGCTGATGGTTCAGTTACTAATGCTGAGTTACAATATATTAATTCATTATCTTCAAATGCACAAACTCAAATTACTGGGAAACTAACTGCATCAAATAACTTATCAGATGTTAGTTCAGCTTCTACAAGTAGAACAAACCTTGGTCTTGGTTCAATTTCCACACAAGCCAGCAATTCCGTATCAATTACGGGAGGTGCTATTTCAGGATTATCTTCTCCTAGTTCTGGAAGCGAACCAGCAACAAAAACATACACCGACAATTTAATAGCTGGATTAAAAACTAGGGTTATATGCCGTGTAGCAACAACAGGAAATGTTGACTTAACAGCAGATCTTCAAAATTCAGATACTTTGGACGGGGTGACTCTTGCTACAAATGATAAAGTTTTAGTAAAAAATCAAAGCACAGCAAGTCAAAACGGAATTTATAAAGTAGTAGCATCGGGAACAGCTTCCCGTGATACAGACTTTGACACAGCAGGAGAAATGGCTGGTCAAATGGTTATTATTCAAGAAGGTTCAACTAACGCTGACACTATCTGGTTAAATACTAATGATAGTAATATGAGTTTAGGTTCTACGAGTGTGTCTTTTAGCAAGGTAACTCCATCGAACACTGGCACGGTCACAAGCGCTGGGTTGACTCAATCAGCTTCAGAATTTACTATTTCAGGATCACCAATTACAAGTTCAGGGAATATAACAATAGACGTTAACAGAATTTCGGCAACTAAAATTGGTGCCAACACTAATATTAGTGACACTGAATATGGCTATCTCAACGGAGTTAGTTCTAATATTCAAACCCAGTTAGATGCAAAGGCAACTACTGGATTTTCAACAGCTATAGCAATAGCATTAAGTTAAGGAGAGTAAATGGCAAACAATTTTGATGAAAAATCATTAACCATTAGTAATGCTTCCTTGACGGATATTTACACGGCTTCAAATAAATCGATGGTTGTAACAGGCACATTGGCAAATACAGGGTCAGTGTCAATAAATGTAACTCTTAAAAAATATGATGCGAGTGGTACGGCCACTTTCACAAAATTTAAAGACGTTCCAGTTCCCGTCGGTTCGGCATTAACTATACCAAAAATCGTACTAAATACGTCCGATAAAATTCAGGCACAGAGTTCAAGCAGTTCAGGGTTATTGGATGTATCACTAGAATTACTAACGGATATAAGCTAATGTCAGAAAGTTATATTGGACCAGCACCAAAAAGCGGATTTATTTCAACAGCAGTACAGCGCGTAACAGGTTCTACAAATAATTATGTAGATTTAGACCATAGCATATCAAGTTTAAGCGAATGTATAGTGTGGTGGAATAATGTAAAACAAGATACGAACGATTTAACTTTAACAACCTCTACGCGTATTACATTAGGTGGAACTTTAGTATCAGGTGATGTTGTTCAAATTTTATTTGTCGCAAAGGCGGTATCTACCCAAGCGCCCGCAACGGGAAGTGTAACTAATGATATGTTGGCTACTCCTACAACAATAAATAACAATGCAGATAACAAAGTTATTACAGGTAGTGGCACAGCTAATACTTTAGAAGGCGAAGCTAACTTAACCTTTGATGGTGGAACATTAACAGTAAAAGATGATGCTAATGGTAGCACAACTGAAACTTTAGTAGTTACTAATGGTACAAGTGCGAATCCTTCTTATTCAAATTTAGTTTTTAAAACTGGGGGTAATACTAGCGGTTGTTGGATTAAAGGTGTTCAAGCAAGTGGTGGTAATGATGGTAGATTAGAATTTCATACAAATAATTCTGGTACTGTTGGTGAAGCTATGCGAATTAATTATCAAGGAATAGTTTCAATAGGAACTACTGAAACAGCTTATTCTAATTTAACTCAAGCAGGAGATAACGGAATTATTTTAACTGATACTAGTGCTTCTATAATTGCAACAGATCAAAGTAATCCATTAGTTCTTGCTAGAACAAATGCCGATAATAATAATAGAGATATACTTAATTTTAATAGAAATGGCTCTACTTGTGGTCAAATTACAGGCACAAATAGTGCTACAACTTATGCAACATCATCAGATTACAGATTAAAAGAAAATGTAAATTATGATTTTGATGCAACAACAAGACTTAAACAATTAAAACCAGCAAGATTTAATTTTATAATAGATGAAACAAATACTTTAGTAGATGGATTTTTAGCACATGAGGTTTCTGGTATTGTACCAGAAGCTATTATTGGCGAAAAAGATGGAATAGAAAAAAACGAAGATGGTACAAATAAATTAGATAATGATGGGAATACTATTCCTAAATATCAAGGTATTGACCAAGCTAAATTAGTTCCTTTACTTGTTAAAACTATTCAAGAACTTGAAGTAAGAGTTAAAACATTGGAGGATAAATAATGGCATTTACAAAAATTGCAGTCGAAAATTTAGGCGGGTCAGTATTACCTGCTGTTAGCGGAGCAAGTCTTACAAATTTGGTAGCTGGAAAAATTGGCCAAGTAATCCAAACAATTTTTTCAACAGATACAGATTTTGCAACTAGCACTTTTACTGATATAACTGGTGGAGGAAATACACTATCAGCTACAATTACACCAACTGCATCTACTTCAAAAGTTTTAGTTACATATATTACTCAAGCATCAATGGGTAATAATAAAGGATATAAAACTCAATTAGAACGAGCAATAAGTGGTGGAGCAACAACAAATGTTCTTACTATACCTAACCAAAAAGATACTTACGGAGATGGAGATTCGCATCAACAAAGAAGTTCTGTACAATATTTAGATTCTCCAAGTACAACTTCAGCAACAACTTATACTGTAATGATAGCTACAGATGGAGCAGGAACTGTTACCATAGCAAATGGTGGCTCACAATGTATGATCACTTTGATGGAGGTATTGGCATGAGTAATTATATAGGACGTGGAATAGATCAAATAGATAACGTATCGACTCTCGATAATTTAAGTTTTAACGGAAGCGATGCCACATTTAATTTAACACAAAACTCAACAGCTTTTACTCCCGTTTCTGCTGACGCGCTTCAAATACAAATTGACGGAATTATACAATCAGGAAATTACACTGTTTCAGGATCAACTGTTACTTTTGATTTTACTCCTTCAGGGTCAAGTGTATGTAACGGAATAAAACATTTTGGTGTTGGTTTAATAACAACTCCTACTGACGGTTCAGTTACCGCAACTAAAATTGGAACTGATGCAGTTATACAAGCTAAAATAGGTGATGAAGCGGTAGATGAAGCAAGATTACAAATTTCTAATGCTGGAACTAATGGACAATTTCTCAGCAAGCAGTCAGGTAACACTGGCGGTCTCACATGGGCGGATGCAGGCGGAACCAATACTCCAGTTTTTGGCGCTTATTTATCTGATGATTCAGACCAATCTATTTCTGATTCTACTACAACTAAAATACAATTTGATGCAGAAAGAATTGATACTGCTGGTGCTTTTGATACAACAAACTACAAGTTTGTTGTGCCGTCAGGTCAAGCGGGGAAATATTTTATTGTATGTAAAGTCAAATGTGGTTCTTCTCAACAAAATGATATTGTAGGAGCATATGTTCATATTTACAAAAATGGAGCCACATATCATAGTGTCGGATATACAGGTGCAGGTTTTATTTCTGGAACTAAATATCCTATATTAGGAATGGGTTTACTTTGTTCTACAGTTATAGATTTAGCAGTAGGAGATTATATAGAAGGTTATGGATATATTAAAACAAATGGTTCAGGCACACCTAAATTCCAAGAAGGAAATGACCAATCAACATGGATAGAAGGGTTTAAATTATTATGAGTTCATTAAGTAGTAAAATAAAAATATATTTAGGTAGAGAACCAGATTTTACATCAGAGGTAAAATTACAGAATGATGGTAGCGGAGATTATATTTCTGAATGGAATATATCTTCTGAAAAATCTAAACCAACAGATTCACAACTAAATGATACTAATAGCGAAGCTAATAAATTAGAAAATAATAATAAAATTCGTGCAACTAGAAGAAATTTATATGGAGATATTGGAGATCAACTTGACGAAATATTTAAAGATATAGATACTTGGAAAACAAGAATACAAAAAATTAAAACGGATAACCCAAAGGAATAAATAAATGGCACAAACAAAATTAAACGCGACTCTAGGTCTTACTGGAAATATAAATTTAGCTTCACAAGTTACAGGCGCTTTACCAGTAGCCAATGGAGGTACAGCTTTAACAAGTGGTTTTGTCAATGGTGGTGCATTAACAGAATTTGATTCATGGCGAAAAACATCTGCAATGTCAGGCACATCAAGTGGTGATTTTTTAACTAATAATTTAGAGAGATGTGATACTGCTGGTTTTGAAAAGATTGGAACTGGAATGTCTGAATCTTCTGGTGTTTTTACTTTTCCTTCTACTGGCAAATGGCTTTTAATATTTAATGCTTCTTATTATTCTAACAATCAAGGAGATCGTCAATGGGGAAAATCAGAAATACATACTACGGTTGATGATGGAACTTATGTGCAAGCTTCACAAGGAATAGAAAATTGTAGTGAAAATAATGATTCTTGTTCTTGTATAACTCAATTTCTTTTTGATGTAACAAATGTATCAACACATAAAGTTAAATTTAGAGTAAGAGCAGAAAATACTTGGTATGTTAGTGGGAGTACAGATATAAATGATACTCACATGGATTTTATGAAAATAGGAGATACATAAAGTGGATCAGAATAATAATTATAGACCAAATAATATTGAAGATTGGATTGTTACTTTACGAGGTGGCGATTTTATTCGTTGGAAAGATAGTAAAAATAAAATTTATTCTAATTTAGAAATTACAGATGGTGGTTCTAAACCAACAGAAAAAGAATGTAATGATGGATTAAAAGCTATGCAAGATGCTTGGGATAGTAAACATGGTTAATCCTAATTGTCCTGTTTGTGGTTGCGATAAAGACAAGTGTACTTGTGATGATGGTTGCGAGTCATGTGGAGCATAAATGAAATTATCAGACAACACCTCGGTAAGTATGCCTATGAGAAATCTTCTCAGCATACTTGGAGCAGTAGCGGTTGGAGTCTGGGCATACTTTGGGATTATTGAAAGGTTAAATTCTATTGAAACTCGTTCAACCCTAGCAGAAGCCGATTTAGAAAAAAACACAGAATTTAGAATTAAATGGCCTAGAGGAGAAATGGGATCTCTCCCTGCTGATGCACAACAAGATATGTTAATTGAATTTATGGCAACACAATTAGAAGCCATGCAATCTGAAATGGAATCTATGATGTCAAACACAGTTAATATTAAAAGAAGTCAACAAGATATTGAAAAATTAATTAAAGATGTTGAAAAACTTAAAGACAAATTAAGAGAAACAAATGGAAGTCATTAGTATAATTGTAATGTTTATGTTTGGTAATATGAATGACCAAGAACATCAAATGACACAATATATTCCTATGTCCTCTTTGTCTGAATGTATGAAAGAAGTTAGAACATTAAAAAAAACACAAACAGATTATACAAAAGATGCTTTTTGTAGTCCTG
>VTLG01014758.1_pt1 | contig 27775 bp, 48 predicted proteins | sample 4694571 | NCBI WGS metagenome assembly VTLG01 (sample SAMN12604809, study PRJNA352737) | marine metagenome | biome: ENVO:00000447; feature: ENVO:00000209|ENVO:00000569|ENVO:01000036; material: ENVO:00002151; isolation source: viral sequences binned using virsorter ...
CAACATTAATTGTGTTATATTCTACATCTCCTTCACCAAGCCTTGATTGTAAAAATCTTTTATGTGTTAAAAAAGTCATTCTTCCATTAGTTTCAAAACGAGTCATTGTTAAAGATTGTGAAAAAATATCTTCAACTATGTTTTTAAATTTAGTCTGCTCATCAATTACAAAAGACATTTTCCATTCATTTAATTCAGAATCAATTTCAGTATCATCAATTCTAAGCCATTCAGAAGAACTCTTCACTTCATTCTGAAACATATGTGCTATTATACTATAAGGTCTTTGTATAGGCATTTTATTACCATTTGCATCAAATTCATCTTTAGAATTTCCTGATGTTTGACTAAAATTATCCCAAACCCTTCCTGCTAAAGACATATAAAAATTCATTCCTTGTATATCATCAACCATTACATCTTGAAATACATACATTTCACTTAATGCTTGTCTGCAGGTATTCATCATACCATTTGAACCTGATTGAGAAGGAACTGACCATTTCATTGAATTTAATGAGCTTAATGTTTGAAATTGTGATGTAAGATCTTCTTGGTAACCACTTTCCCCTGTTACATTACCTGCTCCTGCTGGAAAAGTTGATTGAGTATAATCATAAAAAAATTCTGTACCTTCAGGATCTGTTGATGGACTATAATTAATGCCCTTCAATGCATGATATTCTGGACCATATGGAAAACCTGCTTCATTATCATTTGTTGGATCTGTACCAAAACCTTTAAATGTATCTTGAGCATAACCATAAACATGAAGATTTTTCCAATTATCTTGACGATCATAATCAGTTATATTATGATTGAAAAATGCAGAACTTTCACTTACAGGCTTAGAATTATGTGTAAAACCTGAAAATCCAATTACTGAATGTGTATACCAATTATAAGCTTGATGACTTGTAAATGTTACTGAAGTTAAAATATCTATATTGTGCCTGTATTTAGCAAAAATTTTTGCACTTGCTTTAAGTTTTGTAGATTTATATTCATCAAATATAATATGAGCATATCCTGTTGAAATTTCATCATCAAATATTAACCCCTGCATAAACAAGCCTGTAGCTGCATTACCATTTTGTAGATAATGTACAGGAAATTCTCCTACAAATTCATTTTGTTCTCCTTTTCTATTTGAAAGAATCCAAAAATCATCAACACTTCCATTCTTAGCAGTTCCTGTTCCATCATTAGGGACTCCACCAAGATTAACATCCCACGGAATCCACCAACCACCATTGTCTGGATCAAGTATATCTCCTGCCCAATTATGTTGATATTGCATTTCAGTAGTTGAATCTACATTAGCTGATAATAGTCTTTCATCAAGAGTTGTTTGTGGAATACCTGTCATTAACCCTGACTGAATTAACTCCATATTTGCAGTTCTATTCCAATCAACACCACCATTACTTTGATTTTCATTAAATCCAAAAAATTTAACACCTGCTGTCCAGCTTCCTGAAGGACCACTTTTATAATTTTGAGTGCTATGAAATGTTACTCTTTTTATTGGCCTATAAACCCTACCAAAAAGAGCATAAGTAGGTATTTCTATACTTAATGAAGGATTATCATAAATAGCTTGTTCTAAATTTGTTGCCCTATCTGACCACCACTGATCATATTCATCTGTTAAACGAATTGTATTATCATTCCAATCAAATTGATATGTCTCTATATCTGTATATTGTCCCATTCCTACAGATGTAATACCTGTTCGCACTCCATCATAGAATGATAACCCTAATCCTGCAAGTATTGATCTTGATATAGGTACAAGATCTTCATCATGTACATATAAGAAATCTTTTTTTAATGGAGGAGCAGATTCAGCATTTGTTAAATTAGCTACATGTCCATAAGGTGTAACACTTGGTGCCTGACCAAAAGTACCATCAGAATTTAAGTAATGTTGATTGCTCTGCAAATAAGGATTCTGTGAATACATCTTATCTATAATATAAGGACCAAGCACCCTATTTTGTGCAGGCCAATTTACACCATCAATAGTAAATATAAAATCAGATTTATCACAAATAAAATTACCAAAAACATACGACAGATTTTCTAATACTTGAGTCTGCCTTAATGGAGCATCTTCAACATAACCATATACCATTGGATATGGTTTCCCTCTATCATCTGCCCTAACTTCTTCTGTCATTGGTAACAATGCTTCAGGAACATCAATATTAAATTTTACTGATGACATATCTTCTAATTCTAATTGTACATTTCTATCTGTTTGTTTATATCTTTTTATAATACCTGTATATATTAAAAGTGTATCTTCAACATATGTTGTAGATTTATCAAAAAAATGTATAGTTACTATACGACCAAGCAAGTCTTTTATTTTATCAGAAAACCTTTCATCTTCATATATTCTATTACTAATATCTAATGTACATTTTTGTAATGTATGTTTGTTAGATATAAGATCTATTGATTCAGTAATTACAGGAATTTTATTTAATAATGGTTTATATACATATACCCATTTACTCCCAATTCCACTTTCACGATTACCTGATTCTAAAGTATAATCTGTTAAACCTAAACATATTGTCTGTTTATGTACAGATGAAGATAAATTAGGGTTTAAAGGTGAAAAAGTATCTTCAGTAGGATATATATGTACTACACAATTTAATGAAAAAACTTTACTTCCTTCTAATGAAGTTTTTAATATTTCAGGTATTTCTATCAAGATCTAAATCCTTTTGACATTCTGCCCCTTCCTATATTACCATGACTGTGGTCATCTATACCAAAGTCTGCTCCTCGCCTTATTGCTTCTTTAATTAAATCAGGTAATTCTCCTTCTACAAAATCTTGTGACATAACATTACCACTTACATTAATAGTTGTACCTCCTCCACCTCCACCTGTTCTACCATCAAGTGGTGATACATTAACCATTTCTGCTCCAGCTTCTCCAACTAATAAATTTGTTGGACTATCTATTACACCACTATAACCTGTTGCTGCCTGTTGATTACCAAAACTAAAACTTGCAGATGAACCACCCCCTCCATCATCTATATTTTGAGGTTTTTGGTCAAGTTTAGCAATTTGATCATCTATTTTTGCTATATTTCCTGCTGTTCTTAATGCTGCAGCTAATGATAAAACTGTCTTAATTGGAACACCTTTTAAACCTGCAGGTTCAGATTTCCAAATACCTACAATTTCAGCAATCCCTGCTGCTCCTGCTGCAGCCTTTTCTAAATGTAACATATTCTTTTTATCATTTTTATTCATATTAAATAATATTTCTGCATTATCACTAAAAGCACTAATCAGTCCTTGTCCTGCATTCATAGCAATTTGAAATTTAGCCTTTGCTGCAGCCTTTTCTATATCAAGTTTATTTTTTTCATGTAATCTTGTATTCTTTTCAAGAGCATCTTGATGATCTCCATCAAGCATTCTTATTCTAAACAAATGTTGATCTTTTCTGGAAGCAACCATATCATCATAAGTTATTCCATAATCAATAGCCATTTGATCTATTTCTTTTTTTGTTTGTCCTCTTGAAAGTTCGCCTTCATACCAAGCATCATATTCAACTTTTGCAGCTATTTTATCTGCTTCAAACCTTTCTTCACTTGCCGCTACAGCATCTGCATTTGCAGTTTCTAAAGCTGTTAATGAATTTTTGTTTCTTAAATTTTCAGCCATACCTTTATAATCAGAAACACGATCTATACTTGCAAATGTTTGATGTTCAGCACTAACTGCTTCATTATATAAAACATCAAAATGTTCTTGCTGGATTGCGTGTCCTATTTCATTTATGGTTCTTTTATTATCTAAATATTCCATATGTGTTACTTGAAGCTGTTGATCAAGTTCTTTTTGTTTTTCAAGCATTTTTTCATTATGAGCATCTTGTGCTGCTTCTTCTTCATCATGAGAAGTTTGAATTAATGATTCTCTTTCTATACTATGTGTGGCTCTTAAAGTTTGTCTATCAGTAGCAAATTGGGTTTCAAGTTCAGCCATCTTTTCTTGATGTCTTATCTGTTCTTCTTCTGTTAAAATATTATTATCTGCAGAAAATTGAAAATTTGCTTCTGCATCTTCTCTTATTTTATCTTGTTGTGCTTTTAATTTATCTAATTCAGTTGCATGTTCTCTATCTAAAGAGTCTAATTTAAGCCCATTTATTGTTTCTAAATCTTGTATTGTTTTATTATCTTTAGATTTTAAGGCATTTAATTCTGCTTTATGATAACCCTCCATAAGTTTTAATGTACCACTTTGATAACTCACAATAGTGCTTTGGATCTTCTTTGCTACATCTTCATATTGTTTAATAATTTTAGGAGATGGTGCAGGTATTAATCCTTCATCTTCTTCTCCACCTATTTCTTTTATATCATCATCTATATTTTTGATCATATTTCCAAGAATACCATATTGAGTATTCATCTTGTCTATCTCTGTATTATTATCTTTATAGTATTGAGTAAGTTCTTTTGTATTATCAACTATATCATGAGCATATGAAGCGATTGCTGATGAAGCAATCGTTTGTTGTCCCAATACTTCTAAAGGAGTGCTTTTTAATGCAGAATTATATCCAAGCATATTGGCTCTTGAATCAAATAATAATTCACTAAATTCTTTACTATTATGAATTGCTGTAGCATAAAATTCTTGTGCTGTAATATCCCCTGCTAAATAAGCCTGTTCTTGCTCTCTTACTTCTCTTTTTATCCTTGATAATTCACTTACAAGATTTTGTCCTGATTCTGAAGATAGATCTATTTTATGTTTTGCTTTGCTAAAGGCATCATCCATTGCGTCATCAACAGTCATAAGATTTTCTGCAAAACCAAGTGCAGCATCTGATTGATTTTGTATTAATTCTGCTTGTTTTTCTAATAAGGCTGCTTTTTTCTTTTCTTTTTCTAATATAGCAATTCGTTCTTCTGATAGATCATTATAATTAGCTAATTTATCATTTAATAAACTTAATGTTATATCTTCATCTTTTATTCCTTGTAAAAATTCAGGATATTCTCTCCTGATAGCAGACATTTGTATTTTCCAGCTTTTAGTACCTTGTTCAGTTTTTTGTAAATTTTCTGTTAATGCTCTTAAATGTGCCTGTCCTGTTTCAATCGCTTTTATTTGTGTATCAAAAGCATCTTCTGCTCCTGACGCAGCATCTGCAGTGCCACCTAAAAAAGTAACAACTTTTTCTGCAATAGGTAATAACTTTTCTCCCATACTTGCAGCCAATTTATCAACAGAATCCATCATATTAGAATATCTACCTGCAAATGTTTCTGATAATGCAGTTGTAGCACCTGCTATACCTGTTGATGGATCTTCAATAGCCTCTTTCATCATTCTTCTAAATTCAGGTAGGCTCACTTGAGAAAGATCATCAATACCTTCTCTCATTTTTATAATATTTAAAACACCTCTATCTCTTAATACATCTGCAGCTCCTGCTCCTCCAGCAAAGGCTCTACCCATTGCTCCTGCAGCCTCAACAATATCAACTCCCATAAATGCAGCAAGATCTGATAATCCTTTAATGTTTTCTTCTGCGTCCATACCAAAGGCTTTAAGTGAAGCACCTGCTTCTACTACATTTTTTAAAGCAAATGGAGTTGTAGAAGCTACCTGATTAAATGTATCAAAGGCTTGTTTCCCTGCATTAATACTTCCATATAATGTATTTAATCTTGTTTGAAGTTTTTGAAATTCTGCTGCAGTTTTTACAGAATATCCTGCTGCAGCAACCATTGCTGCACCTAATACAGCCATTCCACCTTTTGCTGCTCTTTTTGCTGAGCCTTTTAATTTTTTAAGGGATTTCCCTACTTTTCCAACTTTATCTTTAGCTTTTTTAGTGCCTTTTGTTTTTACCTGTATAATATATTCATCAACTGTTTTAGCCATTTTTTTCTGCTTCTTTCTCTTTTGCGTCCTTTTTAATCATTCCAAGCTCTGTATTAAATATCTCAAATCTTTGAATAAAATCAAATGGAGTTTCTTCTAAGGTTTTAAAGGGGGGAGTTCCAGAATCCATACAATATTTTATTCCTTTTATATCTCTAATAATTTTTGGATTAAAGATTTTTGATGGACAACAAAAATGTAAATGTTGATAGTATAATGATTGCCCAACAGGGAAATCTCCATAAGCATTATTGTATAGATGTATTAATTCTTTATTTATTTGATCCATACTTTCCCATAATACCCTTTTTTCAGAAGAAAAACTCATTGCCTTATACGGAAACTTACTTATATATTTATCTTCCTCAAATCCTTTGAAATAATACCATATATTTAATCTAAAAATTATTTCATTTAACTTTTTTTTTCAGATTCATCTACAATTATTCTAAACAACTCCATTCTTCCATCTCTACCAAGATCTTTAATTTGTTGATCATTTAAATTTGTAGCCAATCTAATAACCTTTAAAGTTCTTGAATAAATATTAGAAAGAGGTCGATCTGAATTTAAGGTTGCACTATGTTCAATAAGCATATCTTCATATTCACAGATCTCATCAATTGTTAGATCCTTTAATTCAACCTCTTTGTCTAATATTGTTTTTTTCCCATCTTTAACTACTAATTGTATCTTCTTTTTCACTCGTTCTCCTTATTAGTTATCTGCTTTGATAGTAACCATTTCACTTGCAGAGGCTATATTTGCTGCACCTACTACTGTAAATGGAATTGTTTGAGTCATCACTGCTCCACCTAAATCCATTGATGTATCACCTATATAACAAGTAGGTAAAATCACTGAAAAATCAGCGGCAGTATCATCAAGAATATTAATTGCAACTGTATTGCTATCCCTGAAATGATTTAACATTGCATGTATGCTTGAATTTCTAATACAAGAAATTGAGCCTGAAACTTCCCAAGAACCTGTCATAGCATAACCAAATGGTTCAAAAGCATTTGCACTACCATCAGTTTCGTGGTTTTTATAACCTATTCTTTCAATGGTTCTTGTCATAGATAAATCCCAAGATTGAAGTACAACTTCTTGAGCATCTACATTAGTAGCCTCCTCATCAAGAGTTCTTATGTTTTTAGGAACTGCAACATCTTGAACAGTTGTTCCACTTGGATCTGTACTTGTTACTTCAGGCATAAATCCAGTTGCCCAATTAATTGTTATTGTTAGTTCTCCTGATTCTGATCCTATACCTTGAGCTAATGACATACCTGTTGCTACACAGCCATGAAATAACATATTGTTTGCTCCGTCTGTATCTGAACCTGCATTTTGGAATAAGAATGTATATGTATTTTCTGTTGCTCCTGTAGCTCCTGTTTTGTAATTAGCAATAGGAAAAGCATAAGTATTCATCAGATCCATATCTGCTGAACCTCCTGGAGTATCTGTCATAACTGCTCCACCTGCTAATTTAATCGCTGCTGTTGTCCCTTTTATTGTGGTATCAAAAGTCCATAAATTAGTACCTGTTACATGGTTTCCTTGTCCCACAAGTGCTACCTGAGTACCTGATCTATTTGCTGAATATTCTAAAGGTACAGTTATTTCAGGTATAGATATACTTGTTGTTTGTAATTGTGTCATGTCAGCAGTTTTTACAGTTCCAACTGTATCTTCTGCACAAACAAAAGCCTTTACGGAATTGGATAATATATAATCTGTTTCTTGAGCCATTATTTTGCTCCTTTCTTATCATTAAACTTTGGTTGAGGTTTTGGTTTTGGTTTTGTAATTTCAACTTCTTCAAGATGTTCTTTAAGAGTATTAGGCACAACACTAAGATTTATTGTTCCACCTAACTTTAAACACCCTGATTCTCCAACACCAAGTGGATTTTCTTTAGTCATTGGTGTCAAGTCTTTGAAACTATCTTTTGCTTTATATTTCGGCATAATTTCTCCTAATTAAAGTGATTGTAGTTTGTTAATGTTAATGTATATTCTATAATATACAGGTTTTCTTTTTCTTTATTTTCATCATCTTGAACATCATAAGTTATATTACCAACACTTAACTCTGCCCAATTATTACTGAAAGTTTGTTTATCAAGTAAATGTTTTTTTAATCTATCGCTTTTTTTCTTAACTGCCTCATTAACCCTGATCTGTGACATATCACATTTATGATAATATCTTAATTCTACATCATATTCCCTTAGTTCATATGTATTAGTAGATTCTACATTATCACTTGATACTAAATTAATTCTTATAAATTCATTTCCCCTATCAACAAATTTAGGACTTATATATACATTTTGAAACTCATTATCTATATATTGCTTTAATGCTTCTTCAATTCTACCAAATGCTATATTATCATAAGTTACAGCCATTAAAATTTACCTAATTTATGTTGAGTTATTTTTGAAGGATTCATATCATTTCTTATAGCATCAATAGATCTTGTACCTTGAGAATTAGTTTGTTTCATAGTATAATTTCTAACCTCAATATCCCATCTATCATTTTCAGCCATAGCATTACCTTCAAATCTTGCATATAAACCATTTGATACATGATCTAATCCACCTGTAACTTTCCAGTCTGTTATTTCAGTTCCATATAGATTAGTCCCATCAGATACTTTAATTGTCATTCTTGCAGTACCATAAGCCCCTGCAGTTGTACAAATCATTTGTACTCTATCATATTTAATTCCATTCCATTCTCCATAAGTTTCTACTAAATTCATAGATCCAGTATTAGTAACTTCTATAATATCTCCTGATGAATCAGTTTTATCAGTTTCAAAAGATAACTTCCATTCACCTTTATTTAGCTTATCAACCATACCTGTTTGATCATTATTTGTAATTTGTTCTTGTATAATTTCTGCTTCTTCCCAATTTCCACTTGCTCTTTGAAGATTTACTGCTACAATATAACAAGTCAATTTAACAAGTATTGCATCATATTCTGCTGTATCTGAACTTGGTGTATCTGAATGAATAAAACTCTTTGGAATAGGATTAGGAAAGCGATTATCAAGCATATTATTAAGTTCCATTGAGGCTCTATATAAATGATTGTTCATTAATGTACTCCAATCACTACCTGATTCCATAACTAAATTATTTGGATTAGAAGAACTATTAAAATAATAAAGTGCATCTGTAGCACTATCATAATACCAATCTCCTGCTGAATCTACTGCTCCAATACTACCTTGTGCTGTACCTTGTTCTGCTCCATCTACAAATAAAGTATCTATATATCCTGTATTATGAGCAACATATTGATTTGATGTGTCTGTTGTTTCCCAATTATATATTGGATTTTTATTATCACTCATACTTACTAAATGAGGAAAGTAATTTCTAAAATTTCCTTGTGCTGCATATGTAAATGTTGTTGTCGCCATATTTATCTCCTACATAAATCCAATGACTTCTACTTCGCCATTTATTTTTGAGTTACAAGATCTTGCATATATACCTAATAATCCATTTTCAAAGTTTGAAGTTTCATTTATACCTCCACTATGAACTGAATTATATTCTGCAGACACAACAAATTCTGCTAAATTTGGTCCAGAAGTTATATCTATTGCTCCTGTTTCATAATTTATAGTTCCTGTTGCAGCACCTATTATATTGCCCTGTCCATCATCATAAGCAAAAGCAGTTTCATTAGGTTTCTCTACATAACCACCACTTGTTCTTATAGTATCATCAGGCAATTTAGCTGCAATAGGTGCTTCTACATCTCCAATAGCAGGAATTGATCCTACTCCAAATGGTGTTGTACCACTTGATGGTGCAGCTAATAATATAGCAGAAGCACTTGTTTGATCTATTGATGTAAATCTTATATCACCATCAACAACCGAAACTATTACTTGTTTATCATATAAATTACCACCTGATGTTCTATATTGAGTAGCTAATGAATCATTAATCTTACTTATTACTCCATTTGTACCTAACCAATTAACATTACTTGAATCTGTGGTAAATGCTAAATTTGCTAATACTGAACCACCATTTGCTGTTATATTAAAAGCATAAGCAGTAGATGTTGCTAAACCTGAAGATGTAAGATTAGATATACCTGATAGTCCTAATTCTTGATAACCTTTTTCATAAAACTTCATTGCAAAAGATCCTCTTACAAAGCCTCTTTTATATTGCAATAAACTTCTTTGTCCTGCATTTAATATTAAATTAGATGTTTTATATTTTCCCGATCTATCTGTTTGACATTTACTATATTTATCATAATCATGATATTCATTAAAGAAAGCAAATTCAACAGGATCTCCATCTGCACCATCTGTTGAAGCAGTTGAACCAAATTCTCCTCTTGTTACTGTTATAACATTATTAGCAAGATCTGCTCCACTTCCTATTGCTGTTACTTTCATTATTTCATTATCTACTCTAATTGTATCTCCTACCCTAAATAAATTAGCCCCACAATTTGCAGCAGATGTATATTCTTCTATTTGTAAATTTGTTCTTGTAGTATGGTTTATAATACTATTACCTGAAGCATCATCTAAATTTGCTCCACTATCTGTTTTTAAAGTAGATGTTGCAGCATTGTCTAAACTTGAAGCATTACCAGCTGAAGTTAAAGTTGAATAATTAACTACTCTTTGATTAGGTAATACAATATAATCTTTAGGTGCAATAATTATAGATGAATACATAGCATTATCCCTTAAATCATCTCCTGCTCCATATTCTTGTCCTTCTAAAGATAATTCTATTGCAGTAGATCCACAATTCTTGATCACTATTAATTGTGCTTCTGCTAACCTTGCTCCTACTCCTGCTTTTATGCCTGATATACTACTACCTAATGATACAATTTTAATAAAAGCATCACTATTGTCTAATTTCTCTTTTAAGGTTACTACAGACTCAAAACTATCTTCCATTGGAAAAGATTTATTTATGTTATCTGATACTATATTTAAAGTTGTTGTTAATTTCGCCATTATTTTCTCCTATGCAATATGATACACTACTTGTACCTTAACCATTAATTTATCTGTGTTTGTTTCATTTTCTACAAAACAGGCTAAAACTTTACCTGCACTTACATCAGCAGTACCTGATACTGAACAATCTATTTGTTTTATCACTTGATAATTTGCGTCTGTAGCATTACCTGCAGCTATTACAGCACCTGCAGATAAATTACCATCATTAGTATCGCCATTATTAGATATTGTATAACTATTAAAATGAACATTAACACTTGTATCATTTGAGGCATCAGTGCTAACAAAAGCCTTAACACTATCTATTGTTATATTAAAAGGAACATAAAACAAACATTGAGTAAGATCATCTGTATTATTCCCTGCATCAAATATTGTTAAAGGATCTGCACCTGTTCCACCTGCTAATTCTTGATGAAAAGTGCTAAAAGATCCATCACCGACAGGCATAAAATAATGAGTACCTGCTGTTGGTGATAAAGAATGACAGCTATACATTAGTAATTGAGTATTTGCAGCAGTTAATGTAGATCCAACCTTTAATACCATATCTGCTCCTGAGGCATTCACATAATGAGTACCTGATTTATCTGCTACAGTAAAATTATTTGATGTATCATGTGTTGTAGGTCTAACCATAAATTGATCATCACTTAAAAGAACAGAAGATTGTTGCCCATTTCCATCATAAACCCTTGTTGATGTTGTAGTTATACCATCTGTATCTGAATGCATTTTTAATAAACTTCTATATGTCTGTGCTGGACTTTTTCCTGCTAAACTCATAATTATCCTTTACTATTTATCCAATCTATTATTTCATTAATTTTTTCTCTAAATTCATCTATAACTTCATCTTCACTTTTAGGAGGTGCTATTTCACTTCCTATATCTTTTATCAATTTATTTATAGCCATTCAATCTCCTAATAAGTAACTGTAATTGCAGCATTACTCCACCAATAAGAATAATCAGATCCTGTACCACCTGAACCTAATGTACCAAATACCATAATAGAATCTCCTGCACTTAAACTTGCTCCACTTTCAAAAGAAGTTAATGTTTGAGCTGCATGTAAAGTACTTGTATCTGCATTAGCAGTAAATTCAATGCTTCCTATAAAATCAACTGCAGCACTTGTTGTATGTGTTGTACTTGCTGTTGGTGTTAGCTTCCATAAACCTATAACAAAATCAACATCAGAAGTATTTTGATATGCAGAACAAACAAATTTAGTAACAGTACAATCATTTGCAACAGTAAAATCAGCATATGAAAGAGCTGTCCAAGCAGTCATTGTAGTATCGGTATAATTATCTCCACTTTTAGCTGTACCTAATCCCCATACTTCTGATGATTTATAATAATTATTTGCATAACCTCCAACCCATTTATTTGTATCAGACTTTAATGTAAATCTTTTATTACAGATAAAAGTTTCTGAAGCTCCTGTTACTCCAGTTGCAGTTACTGTTCCTGCGAATGTAGCATTACCTGCATTATCAACTTTAAATTTACTTGTTCCACCAACTTGCTGATCAATAAGATAAATATTATCCCAACCTGTTGCATCAGTTTGAGTTAAATTAGTTTTAATTTGCCTATATTCTTGAGTACCAAGTGCTGCAAGTCCTACATTTAAAGTTTGGGTACAAGATATAGAATAATCATCGCTTCCTGCTATAGTTAAAGTAGGACTTGATACAAGAATTGTACCATTGGATCTTAAAGAATTGGTTGCTGTTATATTACCACCACCAATACTACCTGTTGTATCAATCGCACTACTACCTACATCTATAGCACCAAATCCACTTGTTATACTACCACTATTTAATGCTCCTGTAGTTGTTATATTAGAAGATCCTTGATAACCATCTTTTAATCCATCAGGTGTTACTGCAAGTGTAGTAGATGTACCTGTTGTTGTTTCAGCAGTTGTTGCTAATTCTACTGCACCTTTAGCTGTATCAGAAGCAGAAGCAACATTAACAGTTGTAGTTTCTGTTAATTCATTATAAGCAGTAGTAACATTTGTTCCACCATTAACTAAAAAAACTGCATTACCACTATCATAAGATCTTATATCAGAACCTGAACCAAAACTTACTTGATCTATAACACCTTTACTATCTTCTCTAACCAACATATCTCCTGTTACTTCAAGATCTCCATCAATTCGTACTTTAGCAGGTATTTTATCAAAAACATTAGAATCACCTCTACTTACAATAGATGAAGCAAGTTCCAATGGGGAACTTACTCCACCTATCTTAATAGGCTTTAAATATTGATCTAACGATTGGCCATCTCCAAGAGTTACTTTTTGTGCCTCTTTTTTCTTTTTCTGACCAACAGTTTCTTTTCTATTAAAAGCCATACGAGAACCCTACCTTCTCATCTTTTTGTTCTTTTTAGCAGGTCTGCCTTTTTTCTTTCCATATGTACCTTTACCTTTAGGCATTACTTACCTACTAACTTTTTTAATCAACCCCATACCATATCAAGTAATATATCATCATACTTTGTAGGGCTTAATTTTACTACTTTTTCTAATACAAAGAATACTGCAAGTGCAATATCCCAATTTGCTAATAACCATTCCATTATTTATTCTCCATTCTTATTTTGTTGTATAAATATATTATCCACATTACTCCGATTGTTAAGCTAACTATATCAGGTAATATGTTCCAAAAGTTAAGTGCTATTGCACCAAATGATCCTGCTGTTGTATTTAAACTATCTAACATTTATTTCTCCTTAATTTCAAAATGAGGGAAATCATCAAATCTATTGTCTGAAACTTCCCAATCGTTATCCCAATCTCCACCCCAGCGGAGATCTATTCCATACATACCTTTTGCTATTCCTTTGACGAATCCTGCAAAAAGTGTAAAACGCTCTCTGTCATTCCAATCAATAGGATAGGGAACAACATCAGCGGCAAGAGAAGGATAAGCATTATGCCTACCATTAGGATACTTAACCTGTGTCTTACCTTCTTCATATAATTTGTTTTGTCTTGCTTCATCTCTATGACCTTCAATTACAGAACAATCTACTGTTTTAATTACTTCATTAAATATTCTCTGCAATCTTTGATCACAATGTTTTAAGTTATTTTTAGATCTTCTACCAAATCTCGGCATATATGCTCCTTAATGTAATGGGGAGAGTATCACAAGGAAGATACCGTAAAACGAGCAAGGAAAAACACAACTCCCCCCACTATTTATTCCAATCAATTTTATTGTAATTTTCTGAATATTGCTTATCATTTAAGCCTATTCTTAACCAATCACCTTTACCTGTGGTCAGATCTCCCTTTTTTCTGATCACCCTTCTTTGTCCTGTAGCTGTATTAATCATTGGATCTCGAGCCATTTATTTCTTCTTACTTTTTTTAGCAGTCTTTTTTACTTCAGGTGTATATGAAGTATTATGACTATTATTTTTTTCTGGTGTTACTTTATTTGCTCTCGGCATAATTTCTCCTATTTGTTATATAGTAAAGGGTGGCTATTAAACCACCCTTTATTATTGAGTTAATTAACTATCCTACGGATTAGTTAAGTTAAGTCCCATTAAGTGTCCTGATTCATCTATTAGTTTTGCACCATAAACTATATCAGCAACCACTTTAGTACCAAGATACTCAACATCATATTGAGCCTGTACTCTTACATCTTGTTGCGCAGCAAAAACACAAGCATCAGGTACATATACAGCACCTACTTTTGCTCCTGTTGAAGCAGATGATGAAATTGCTCTTGAATAGAAAACATCCATTCCATAGATTAATCCAACAGCACCTGTTCTTAATCCACCACCATTACCAACAGCATCTTGTCTGATAAAGTATTGAGCTATTCCACCACTTGGATTAAGCATATCAGATAATATGTTATTATTAACTGTAAAAGAACAATTATTAGGATCTATATCCATAGAGTAAAGATTATTTAAAATTGCTTCTAAATCATCTGCTTGTACTCTATTATCTGCAGCAAGTGCTTGAGTAGTTTGAAAACCATCAAGTTCTGCCCAAATATCATCTTCAACTGTTCTTGCTAAAGATTCACCAAACATTTGAGTATATTTACTAATAAGATCTGCATTAGATTGTATTAGAGCCATGTCCTCAAATATATTAGCAAGATATTTATGTTTATCAATAGCCAAATCAACTTTACCTTCAGTTCCAGAAGCAGAAAATGTTACTGCTGTTGAAACTGCTTTTGTTTCTGTTCCGTCCATTGCGATTTTAGGGATATGTACTGTGTCCCCTGCACCTTTTACTAAAGCACTATAATCTGAAACTGAATCTCTTAATTTAAGTTTAGCTTCAAAATACTTGAATATTGGATCTGCCCATAATTCAGGTATAAAATTAGCACCTGTAGTTGTATCTAAATAAGCCATTTAGAACTCCTATTCGTTACTCCCTCTATCAACTGCTTTCGCCTTCAAGTAGGGTTATGTTATTAAAAATTTATTTTTTTGTATAAGACTTGAGGATAGTTCCCCAATTTTCTCTTTTTTCTGAAGGAGACATTTTTGTCCAATCTGTAATCTTATTACCACTTGCATCTCTTATAGGAGGTGTAGTATTAGTATTAGCAGTTTGAGGTTTGTTTGATTTGTCTAAATGTTTCCTTAACTGATCATTACTTAAAGATCCATAAACTTCTTTGTCTTGATCATCTAATTGAGAAAGTAAGCCTTCTCGTTCCTTTTCTTCTTTTTGAGCATAAACATTTAGCTTTTCTTCATATGTTTTAACTTTATTAGATAACTCAGCATTTAATTCTTTAAATTTGCCTTGTTCTTCCATAGCCTTAACACGAGTTGCTTCTTGTTTAGTTTCATATTCTTTTAATTTGGTTTCTAATTCTTTCTTTTGTTTAGTAACCTCATTAAATCGAGCATAAGGAATTGACTCAACAGTATTAGTATCGTTGCCTGTTGCTTCAACGGAAACATTTTCGCTTGTTTGAGCGGAATCGGATTTAACACCTTGATTGTCGGTGGTTGGATTTTCGTTTGAATTTTTCATTATTCTTCCTTGTAAGTTATTAATAGTTTCGGTTTATTTGCAAGAGTTTATTTTACTAATGCAGTTTTTATTGCTTTTTCAACTATATCATATAGTTTAGAAAGTGCTTTTTCTTCTGTCTTTTCATTAATAAATGGTATGTCAATACTCTTGTTCCATTTATCAACAACATCTTTTTTTACATCTTTAGATAGTAACTCATCTAAATGATTTAACATTTCTTTTTTAAATAATTCAATTAATACTGGTGGTATCTTCATTTGAATCTCCTTTTGATTGTTTGTTTTGTTATTAAGAATACAATTATTATAATTATAATAGTTACAAGATCTACAATATGATTTCCACTATCACTTTCAATAGATCCAATAGGTGTTTCTAATTTTACTCTTTTAGTACTATTCATTCTTTTCTTGTTCCATTATTCTCATAATTTTATCTGTATTTTCATCTTTTCTTGCATAGATCTCTATTAATGATTTATATATACCATGAAACTTTTTTACTTCCATTTGTACCAATTTTTGTTGATCAATTAACTTAATAATAATACCTTCCAACCTCTTGAAGTCTTGATCTAACTCCTGCATTAGAGTTTTTTGAATGAATTGGTTTTGTCTCCATATATAAAATCCGAACGCTATTGTCATTGCAACAGGTATTCCAAATTGTTCCAGTATTACAAAAATATCCATTATTTATTCCCATCTATTAACTCTCCTTGTACTACTGCTTTTCCTTTTATTATTTGAACTACATTTGTAGTAAAATGCCCTTTGTCAAAAAAATCTACTATTGCAAATGCGTGACTCCAGTTATGCTCTCTTCCTCCAAGCCAAGCATTAGATTCTTTACTCATATCTTTTAAACAACCTAAACTTATTGCACTAACCTGCCCACCTAACATTGTAGCAGAGTGCATTTGAACATCATGAGTATGTCCATATATTATATTACAACCTAATTTCCTTATATGGTTTGCTGCATGATATTGACCACCATAAAAGTTTCCATGATGAAAATATAATTTTCCTATCTTTAAAAACTTACTGTTATGATAGAACTTATACCCTCTATCTTTTAATTGTAAAAGATTTTCTGTTTTATATTGTGGTAAATAAGGGTGTTCTTCTACAAACTGATCAAGCCACAACTCATGATTACCTTGAACAAAATATCTTTCATTACAACCTACCTTATCAAGCGAATAATCTATTATATCCATACCTTTATTGACTGCTTTAGCCTCTTTGTCCATATCAGGCTGAATGTACTCTAAAGGTGGTTTTTTCTTTTTCTTCCACTTCCAATGACTAAAAGATTCCCATTCACCTGTGTCTCCAAGATCTATGTATATATCAGGCTTACATAATTCTATTGCTTTACATACTACTTTAATTGCAGCCTTATCTGCTAATGGAAAATGTTTGTCAGGAGTTACAATAGCCCTTTTTATCATTTACGACCTTCTGTTGAGGCTTTATATTTAATAGGCTTTTCTAAATTTTCTCCTTTATATTCAATAGGAACTAATTGACAATTACAATTATGCTCACATACACTAAATCCACTTTTAGGTAATCCTATTGCACTAAAATAACTAATATCTCCTGTTTCTCCATGTCTTATTTCACAATCAGGACATATATTCTTACCTACTGTAACCCATTTAAATTGTTTAAATTCTTTTTGAGCAAATACTTTTTGTGCTGCTAAATTACCAGCTTCTTCTAAAGCATTCTTTGATATTCTTTTAACACCATTTTTAAGCTGTCCAAATACTCTACCACCTGTAACAAGATCTGCTAATAATATATTTTTAATTTCTTTTTGTGTCATACCACTTGTCTGCATTGATCCTAATTTAAATGTTAAATTACTTGATACTATTAATGCAAGATTATCAAATAATGTGGTAATTTTAATATTTAATTCTTCATATGTTTTCATAGTTTGTTTGGTAGCCTATAACCTCTTTTTAATATCTGGACAACTTTTTTAGCAACTGCTCTACCTATGTTCTTTTTAGCATCTAATGATACACCAAACCACTCTCTCTTTGGTTGAGGCTTCATACCTCTGTTATGATATACTGCAATATCTTCTCTTTTTTTTGCAGTTCTAACTTCTGAATGATTTAGTTTGTTTTTTATAGGAGGTAGTTTTGACATCATACCTGTAGCTATTAATGGTTTGCTTGGACTTTTATAACCTTTTTTCTTTTTTTGTTTTACAGTTGCAGCTTTTAACTTTTTAAACTTTGTACCATTAATATCTTTACCTGATTTGAGTCCATCTTTAATTCCTTTTTTAATAACTTGAGCACAGATCATTCTAAATTTAGATCCAAATATTTTATCAATATTTTTATCCCAATCAATTTTACCTTTGTTTTGTATTTTTATGCTCATTTAATATTCTTTATAATTTGATTTGCTTTGCTTTCTCCTGCCTCAATAGCTTCTTGTATTTCATCTTCTAAACTTTCAAAGAATTGCTTAGATAGTTCTCTCATATAAACTTCAGGATTAGCAAGTAATTCATCAAGATCTATGACAGCTAATAATTGATCTATTTCTTTATCTATTTTCTGATCAAGATTCGTTATCTTGTTGAGGTAATTGGTTAGTATTCGAGCCATTATTATTCCTATTTAGTTTAAATATGTTTTGTTTGTTATCGCTTGTGAGTTTCTTTTCGTCTAAATAGTCTATTGCTGATTGTCTATCAGGAAATTTGTCAGGATCTTGAGCCATCATATAATCATATTTATCTGCTAATCCATGTTGGAACTTCCAATCCCATTCTTCTCTTTCTCTTTCAAAATCAGGGAATTTAACCTCTGAATAGTCCAGACTTATATCTTCAGGTAATTGTTTTCCTGTTTCTAATAATACAATTTGTCTTTCTATATTATAGATCTGCTTTTCTGCTCTTCGCCACTTCTCTACTTCATCTTCCCTTGCTTCAAGTAGTTCTAAATTCTCTATCTTTAATGCTACACCTGATTTAGATCCTGATAAACCAAAGTCAAAGTTAAGATTATTATTGAATGCTATTGTCTTTAGCTGGAACTCAATACCTTCTTTAATATCATTAATACTTGTATTAGATGATATATTAGTCATATTACCTTCATCTATTACTACTACCTTATTAAGTCCTAATTGGATATTGTTAGCATCTACTCTGCCTTCTATTACATACTGACCACCTGCTGTTCTGATATGGTGTTGTAACATAGTCATAGCAATATCTATTTGTTTGTTACCAAGTGCTATATCCATTGCTCCTTCATTCCAGAACTCATCAACCATAGAATTAGGTTGTACAAATGCAAAAGGTAATACTCCATAAGGATTAACATTTTCTTCATTTACTTGTATAATCTTACCTGAGCTATCAAACATATAATGCTCATCAGCACTCCAATATACATATAAATCTTCTTCTGTGTTTCTCCAATCAGCAGTGGCTTTATTAAGTGGATATGTTAGTCCTATTGGTTTTAAAGGGTTATATGGATCCATTACAGGAACAAAATTCATTATAGGGTGATATATAAACTTATCTTCTTCCCAACAAACATGAACTGCTATTGTACCTAAAAGATTGTGTATTCTCTCAAAAGATTTCATTTTCCAATCTTTATCTTGAGTTAGATCATAATATAAATCATTCTCAACATCTCTTATAGGAGCATCTTTATATACTAATGATATACGATTAATTAATTTCTTTGTAAGATTAACATTATATATAGGGATTTCTTGTTGTAGTGTGCCTGAAAAATATTGATCTATATATTTTTTTGTATTGTTATAAGTGTAATAATCTAATGCTTCATCTCTTACTTCAAGCATAGCGTTTTGATTTTCCCACTTTAATTGTCTTATTGATTCATCTATAATATCTTTAGCTGTTGAATATACTATCATTCCCTCTCCTATGCCATATAAGTTCTTGTAACTGGTTTTTTAACAGGAAATTCATAATCAACTGCATATCTAAATGCGTCTGTTAAGTGTGTTAGACTTGAATTAGTTTTATCTATATCTCTTGTTCCTTCTTTTAAGACTACCTGTTCCAAATCTTTTATAAACTCCTTACACTCTGGATCTACCATTGTAAATTCCATTGCTTTATTAACTGCATTAACACTATCTGCTACTGATGGTGCTTTCTTCTTTACTCGCAATCCAAATCCCTGCTGTCGTAGAATATCATGATCACTCATCATTGCTGATGTATGTCTATTCTTTCCTGCAGGATCAGGATAACAAATATAGTGTCCTGTTGTATCAACCATTCTTTTAGGTTGTAATAGGTTAGGGTTCTCGTATGGATATTTTTGTTTAATTAGTTTAGCAAGTCTTTCTGTCATTAGATCTACACCACCACTATGTGATATTTGTATCTCATCAAAAACTCTAATCTTTGGTTTGTCTTTGTATATCTGAAACAAAACACAAGATATTGGATCTACATTGAAATCCATTGCTATTCTAATAGGTAGGGAACTATTATAAGAAACTTTATCTACATTTTTTGCTCTATCAAAGCCATAGTAGCAAGTTCCATGTTGTAAATTTACAAAATTTCCATCAATATAGGAAGAAATTAATTTAGTATCATAATTTTCATAAAGAGAATCAATAAAGTCTTGAGGTAGAAAAGTATTATCTGTAGTCTTACCTTTTATTAAAGAATAACCTGTTTTTGGTTTATCTTTCCATAAATCATAAACAAAATTAAAACCTTCTGGTGTTGTAGTAATCCAACCTGATAAATGATTACCATCTCTTAATCTTGACAATCCCATCTTCCAAGCCTTATCATCTTTTAAAAGTGCAGCTTCATCTATACCAAACCCTGCTAAATTAAGCCCTGCCCACCTTCTAAAGTTTTCAGCTGATCTTAATATAATATCACTATATCCATTCTTCCATATTATAGTATATTTAGATTCGCCTGCTTTATATTTAAATTTAAATCCTAAATCTTCTAATGTTTCTTCAAGTGTAGGTTGCAATACATCTCTGATCATAGGATAAGTTGGCTCTGCTAATAGTATAGTCTTACAAGGATTTCTACCTGCTTCTAATATTGCTTTTAATACAAATGCTGTAGTTTTACCACTACCATATCCTGCTACAAGTGCAGGGTATTTTGATTTAGATCTTATGAATGCTTCTTGATGTTTAAATACTTTATAAGACTTCAAGGTCAAAGCCTTCTACTAACTCATCTTCCATAACCATAGGACTTTCTGATTGTCCTAAAATTTGCTTACCTAACCATATTAACATAGTTACATTACCTTTATCTGCAGCCTTCCATTGTAGCTGCCTTAATCTTATTTTGCCCTTTTCCCTCCCTTTTGTAAGAAAATCTCCATAATTCCTTGTAAGAGTGGTTTGACTACAATCAAAAAAGGACGCAATTTCTCTATTAGTACAACCAAATGAAGCGAGTTGTTCTATCTTATCAGTTTCAATATTATGTTTTTTTGGTCTTGCCATATTAATTGGAGCATTGAGGTCTGTACTGCCCAGCCTTCTCAATATTGGAAATATTGTGTGTTACTTTTACACCATCAATGCTTAATTTTTTGGGATAAGGTTTAGAAACCTTTTGTAATTCTTTTCTAATTTTTTTGTTTAAAGGATATAGGTATTTATACTTTCCAGAAGCTTTCCTACTTTTAATAGATTTTAAATTATAATTATATTTTCTTGCTATTTGTCCCATACTTCTTGAATGTATCCATTTACCCTTCCAATAAAACTCTGTGCTTGAACTAATACTTTCTTCAACAAAGATCCAATTAGTTGCTTGATATATAACTCCTTTATGGCTTTGTCCTTTATCTGCATAACTAACTATCATTTTTAATGTTGGACAATCTTTCTTAATTAACTTTAAACTTATTGATAATGCTTTTGAAGTTGATTCTTGTTTTCCATTTAAAGCCATTCTTGTTAATTCAAATACCTCTCCACCATTTAAACCATACTTTTTACCTAAATATGGATTACCTCCTGATCCATAAATTATACAACCACACCATTCATTATTATTATTAAAAACAGAATAAGCAGTGCCTGTTAATGCAGGAGTTTTTTTAGAATAATGAAAGTTTTTTGTAGCATATACAACAGCCTTTTTAGAAGCTCTTTTTAAAATCACACTTCTCCTCCTGATAAAGAGTAATAACTGCCTTTGTATTTTTCTAATATAATTTCTATATCCTCTTTCGCTGAATCTAAATCTTCAAATGTAGTAAATGTAATCATCATTTTTGGTGGCTTATCTTTATCTTCTGCAATTAAATCATTTAAGTCTGGCTCTATAAAAGCATCTAATTGAGTTTCTGCAAATCCCCAATTAACTAATTCATCTATATCAAAATTATTAGCTAAAATATCAAAATCCCATTCACCTGTATTCTGATTTAATCTTACATTTAACTCTTTTTCTTTTTCAAGTGTTAGATCTAACTCTACACAAGGTATTTTTTTTATACCTAAATCTTTTGCTATTGTTACTCTTTGATGTCCCCCTATTATAATATCTTTTCTATCTTTATTGATATTAACTAATACTGGATCAACCAACCCAAACCTTTTTACAGAATCTTTTAAGTTTTGATATTGTTTTTTAGTTAATTGTCTTGGATTATATTCTGCTGAAATCAACTGATTTATATCATATTCTTTAATCTTCATGTATCTTCCTTTTTCATTAAAAACTTGCTCAACCAATATAATGCTATTTCATAAGGATTAATTTGATATTTAGCACTATACATCTTTTTTCCTAAATTATGATATTCTGTATGGCAATCTCTACAAACAGGAATTGCTGTGTAGTGTTCCCTTAATGCTTTCTTTCTGTTTCTACCCATACCTATCTGATCTATATGGTGTGGTTCTGTAGGTGTTTGTTTATAACATAGACTGCAATGTTCTTGTTCTCTCAAATACTGTAGATATTTGTGAGTTTGTTCCATTAATACCTTGCTATCCAAGTTTTATTATGGAATTTTATTAATCTTTCTCTTATTGGATCTGAATTTTTTACCTGTTTTATTCTTAAATCTAAATACTTTGGAGAATCGTCCCATATATACCCTTCTTCTATCATAGCATCTATTAGTTGCTTACAACCCCCTACTAAATTATCATAATCTAATAATCTTTTTCTCCAGCTAACTATTTCAAGGGTAAAAAATTGTTTTTCTTTAGCTTTTGGAAATGCTCCTAATCTCATTTGATTCCTAATCAGGAGGGCATATTCTTGCTTGAGTCTGCCTTTTGCAGCCCAATGTAGTCTGTCTAAAACATTTCTCGATTTGATTATTACATCTAAAATCATAGGTTGTCCTTAATCGTATATTAACACTAAATTAATCACAAATACAATATTGTTTTAAAAAAAGATAATAATTAACTTTGTATTATGAAAAAACTAACTGATACAGAACTTATAGAACTTATAGCCCAAAATATACTTAATATACTTAAAAGATTAGAGCATATTGAGATGACAAATGCTAATAATGAAGAGGTTTTAAGTTTTCTTGAAGATCTATTTAATCCTCCAAAAGATCTAATAACATCAGAAGAAGATGTTGTAGCATTCTCTAAAGAACTATATAAGCAAATATGTGATTATTGTGGTAAAGATGGTATTAACTTTATGGGAATTGCTTAAAGGCTTCTTGTAGCTTTCCCATTTCTTCTAATTCTTTTAGATACTTTTCCTCATGTATAACAGCATCTTCTATTTTTAAAAATCTTTCACCATCTGAACAGATCCAAATTTGTGCTAATTCGTGTGATAACATTTAATCTCCTTTATTTCTCCATGATGTTTGCAGTTTGGAATTAAATAAAAAGCATCTCCACTTTTAGTGTATATAGATGTTTCTTTTTTACATTCATTACATTTTGCTGGTATTACTTTCATTTCCTATATTCCCTTCTAATCATTTCTTCTTTAGCTTTTCTATTATTATAAGTATCTTCATCTTTTAAATATGGATATTGATGTTGTACTTCTCTCCTTGCCCTTGTGATAGTGCTTGGACTTGTTATTTTTTTGTTTCTCCATAATGACATAGTTTCTACTAATGAGATCTTATTTATATCTTGTCCCATTTGTTTCTTCCAAACCTCATACACTAAATAAGCATCACACTTTCTTGTATATGGTTTTGTTTCAAGTATTCCTCTGATTGTATCAAAACTTTTTGCTACAGCCACCAAGCACCACCTTTCCTTTTTTTATCTTTTTGGTATTTTTTCTTGTTGTATTCTCTCATACAAACAATACAATAAGTTTGTTTTCTATATCCAGCATCTTGTCTGCGATAATAGTCATCAAGTGATTTTTCAATCTTACATCTTGGACACCTTTTAAATTTCATATCTGTCACCGAAAAGAGATTTAATTTTAAACCAATAGCTATCAGATACTTTTGATATGCCCTTTATCCAATTATAAACAATAGTATGAGAGCATTGCAGTTTCTTTGAAAGCCAAACTGCATTTCGCTCCTCCATTTCTAATATCATTTTTATAGATCTATTTCTATCCATATATCCTCCTAAAATGGTATGTTTTCATCATCATCTGTTGGCTGTTCAATAATTTCGGTATCTTCTTTTGGATCTCCAAGTCCTTTTAACCTTTTTACTATCTTTAAAAGTTCTGCAGACATCTCTTTTGTACAATATACTGTATCAAACCATTCTCCATTTTTATCTTGTTGGCTTGGTCTTGATACAAACTCTCCATTGATACCCTCCATAATTTTAAAGCCTTTGATCGTAAAACCTTCTCCTGTTAATACATCAAAAAAACCTCTTAATTTACCTTTATTATATGGTTTCCAATTTATAACTTTCATTTTATTATTTCTCCTTTGAACTTTTTTATTATATAATTCACTTTTTCTTCGTGTGAATTAAAGGTTGTGTGTTTTTTGTTTGTTGATCTTGGTACTACTGTACCAAATTCTTTTACTTCAATTTTGTTCTTTAGCTTCATAAATTTACTTGCTAATTGTGTTTTACAAGTTAAACAATTTTTTGAAGCACATTCTTTTAGCCATTTAATTTTTTCTTCATCTCCATTAAATGCTTTGTTGATCAACATAATATAATCAGGATTATAATCTCCGTCCATATCAATATGATTTTTATAACTTATTGCATTTTTAGTTTCTTGTATTAAATTCATATTCCCCCCTATTTAAACCAATCAATTACATAATAAACTATAAAATACCATATAATTGCAGTAATTAAAAAAATACCTAAATAAATAAAAAAGTTAAACCAATTCATTTTTTCTCCTTTTTTGGAAATTGTGTTTTTTCTACCCAATTAATAAAATCTTGTTCATCTAACTCTATTAATCTATCTCTAAAAGTATTAACAATCATTGTTAATTTTAACTCATTGTTTTTAACAGCCATTAGTCCCTCCCCCATTTTGCTATAACTATTTTACCATTTCTCCATAACCAAACGATTTTTTGTTCAACCTCACTTATTAAGAATTTCTTTTCATATTTAAGATCGGTATTTAACTCTCCATCTTCAAATAAATCCTCATCTGGATATTCTATTAGTTTCATTAGTCCCTCCATTTCCCTTCTGTTATTAAATGATATAATCTATGTTTTAAAATTAACCATAAAAGAGCAAATAAATTGTCTGCTGAATAATAACCCTCTTTTACATGTAATTGATATTTACTCACTATTCTACTCCTGTTATTAATAGAATTAATAAACAAACTACAATTCCACTTAAACAAATTATAGCAACATTTAAGTGCATTTTCATTTGTTTGATTCTTTGTTCTCTACATAGTAGCTTAATTTTAAGTTCAGTCCATTCTGCAAAGATCTCTGCTAATTTATCAGTTATTAATTTATCTCTTTTAGCAATTCTATCTTCAGGCAATTCATCTACCCATAATGTCTTATCTTCCATACTTACTCCTTGTGTTTTTTAAAAAATACTTAATAGCAATAAATGATTCTGCTGCTAAAATAAAAAAGATTAAAAATATTGCAAATTGAAATACTACTATCATCTGTTCTCCTTTTTTATGTATGAAAAAATATGTTCTATTATTGGTAGTGTCCAGCCATCACCGAGTAGGCTTCCTGCTTCTTTTTTTGTTAATATATCACACCAATGATCAGGAAACCCTTGCAGCCTACACAACTCTACTTTATTTACTATTCTTACTTGCATTCCAACTTTTTTGTAAATCTTGTTTCCAGTTAATAAACAAGGCGATTTTCCTTTAGTTACTCTTGATCTTCTTGTTACACTTTTTGGATAAGACAAATCTACTCCATCATTTTCTGTAATAATATCATATCCCTTTTTTGTATTTGTTTTACATCTTAATTCATTATTTTCTTCATATACTAAACTCATCATTGATTTTGATTCTCTTTCTTTTAAAAACTTTTGTCCTTTTTTGCTGTTTAAATCTTTATAAGATGCTGACCCTATTGTTCTTTCAACCAGGCAAACTGACTTATCAACCTTAACTGCACCATCTTGTACTATATCTTTAAACATAATCTTTCTATCTTTTGGTTGTGGAATATCAGTTACTATATCCCCAAACAATCCATCTTGTCTTGTTCTAATATTACTCCAATAGTATCTATCTCTTAATTGTGCAGTTACTAATTTAGAGTTTATTCTAACAGGATATATACCTAATGCTCTTGACATTATTCCAACATCTTTTTTAGGAGCTGATCCTACATTTTCTTGTAAGAATAAAACATTAGGATTTAATTCTTTAATATAATTAAGTATATCTACAAATACCCAAAACAAACCGCTTCTCTCTCCATCTAAACCTTTTCTCTTACCTGCTATTGATAAATCTTGACAAGGACTACCACTTAACACCATATCAACGCTTTTCCAATCAATGTCCCATTCTTTCCATTTTTCTACATCTCCTAATTGTATAGTATCAGGATAATGGTGTTGAGTTAATTTTATTGCAGCTGGTTTGATCTCTGATGAATAATATTTATCAACCTTAATACCTACATTTTCTAATGCAGTATGCCCTGTACTCATTCCATTAAATAAACTCAATACTATCATTAATCTACTATTTTAACATATAAAGGCTTCCAAGATACACTGCCTAATTGTACATCTGTAAAACCAAGTGATAAAAACAATACTACTGCTAATAAAAAACCTATTAAAAAACTTTTAATGTCTTTCATTTATTCTCCTTTTCCAATATTATATTTAATACTGTATATCCATTAACTTTAGGGTAATATTTAATTTGAAATTCTTTTAGTTTTTGTCTAAACATTTCTCTAAAAGGCTCACACTCAGGTATAAGATAACCACCTAATAATGAAGTATAATTTCTGCCTTTGTAACTTGCTTTATCTCGCAAATGTAATATTTCTTCTTTTTCTATTAAATAATCTATATAATGAGATATTTTAGGTTTTGTCATTTATTCTCCTTTTCCTATTACTTTTGTATTACAACAACTACTATCTAATATTGGTTTCCATTTATCTAAAAATACTGTAGATCTACATTTGCTGCATTTACCTAATCTTGCGTTTCCTGTTTTATCAAGTGGAAATTTATCATCTAAACTTTCAAATTGTTTATCTTTATTCCATTTTTTAGAATTATTAATCCAAGTAGTAAATCTTCTTTCA